>Reba_p2__coassemble_1492_pt1 | contig 11721 bp, 23 predicted proteins | sample Reba_p2__metabat2_low_PE_042 | metagenome-assembled genome bin Reba_p2 | reverse complement strand
TTTATTAAGAGTCTGATTAATACGCCTATTTCTGTATTTTTCTTCAAAGGACAATGATGCCTCAGGTATAGCATATCTGGAACGAGATCTCGCTACAACATCTTGTAATCCCTGTGAAACCTGAAATACAGTCATAAAAACCAAAACGAAAGTTAAACTTTCATTATTTGATCAGAATCACGAAAATAGCACAAGCTATTTTATTGAAGTTTGATCCTTAGCTCACAAAAATATTTAAAATGAGATTTATAGCAAAAAACCAATAGTGGTTAGATAGATTTTTAAAGAGCTACATAATCAGTGTAGACCTGATTAAATTTTAACTATGGCCTTATTATAAAATGTGATGTGACACATTCCCGTAATTTCGCCATATATTTTTAATTTGTTAAGAGATGATAGACAGAAATGAGAAGGGGGGCAAAGCCCCCCTCTAAAGCATTAGCCTTGACGCTGCTTATGCTTTGGATTATCACATATGATGCGAACTACACCGTGACGACGTACCACTTTGCAGTTACGGCAGATCTTCTTAACTGAAGCACCTACTTTCATTTTCTTACTCCAATATTGTGCGTTGAATTAACGCCCATAATTCCTGAGGTTTGCTTTCTTCATTATATCACCATATTGCTGATTCATCATATGACTTTGCAGCTGTGCAACAAAATCCATAATTACTACAACGATAATCAGTAATGAAGTACCACCGAAGTAGAACTGAACATTAAACCAGTTCATCAGTAACTGAGGTACCAAGCAAACTAATACCATATAAATGGATCCGCTAAGAGTCAGACGAGTCATTACTTTATCAATGAAACGTGCAGTCTGCTCACCTGGACGGATACCAGGAATAAAAGCACCACTCTTCTTTAAATTATCTGCAACCTCACGTGGTGAAAATACCAGTGCTGTGTAGAAGAAAGTAAAGAATACTATAGCTGCTGCATACAATAACTCGTATAAAGGCTGTCCAGGCTGTAGGAACAGGGAAACCTCTTGTAAGAAATTAGCAACAGCATTATCACCTTGACCAAACCATGAAACCACGGTGCCTGGGAATAATATGATTGATGATGCGAAAATCGCAGGAATCACACCAGACAGATTGATCTTCAGTGGCAATGTAGAGCGTGGCTGGGAATAAATACGGTTACCCATCTGGCGCTTAGCATAATCAATAACGATTCTGCGCTGACCGCGCTCAATGAATACGACGAAGAAGGTTACCAGTACCACAACTACACCAATAATTAACAGTGCAATTGTTGAAAGATCACCTTGACGTGCCTGCTCGAATGTACTTGCAATGGCTGATGGGAGACCTGCTACGATACCTGCGAAGATGATAAGGGAAATTCCATTACCAATGCCTCTTTCGGTGATCTGCTCGCCTAACCACATCAGGAACATAGTTCCGGTGACAAGTGATATTGTTGTTACAAAGTAGAAACCAAAACCAGGGTTGTCTACTAAGCCAGGCATCATATTAGGAATACCTGTTGCAATACCAACTGCCTGCAGTGCTGCAAGGAATAGAGTAGATACACGAGTATACTGTGTGATCTTTCTTCTGCCTGACTCGCCTTCTTTTCTAAGCTCAGACAGTGTTGGGTTTATTACTGCCAGTAACTGAATAATAATGGACGCAGAGATGTATGGCATGATACCTAATGCCAGCACAGAGGCACGCTCAAGCGCTCCTCCTGAGAACATATTAAACATGCCAATAATGGTGCCGCTCTGTTCATCAAACAAACGCTGAAGCACATCTGCGTTAACGCCCGGAACAGGTATATATGAACCAATTCTGAACATTACCAATGCTAAAACAACAAAAAGCAGTCTCTGTCTTAATTCAGAAGAGCCGCTTTTTGACTGCATAGCAGCTGCTTCGCGACCTTTTTCTAAGAGCGATTTTCTAGCCATTCTAATCTCCGTAGAGCGTACTTAAAGTACGCCCTTGCGATTACTTCTTCTTGGCAGAAGCCTTCTTACCACCAGCTGCTAAGTCAGTCTTCTCAACTTTCTCTTTTCTAGCTGGTTTAACAATGCCAGTAGCTGCAAGCTTGTCCTGAAGCATCTTGTTCTTGTTAGCACGGCGCTGAGCTGAACGCTCACGACGGGCAGCTGCCTCAGTAACAAAATTAGCAACCTCAATGGTGCCACCCTGAGCTTCAATAGCAGCACGGGCCCCCTTAGTTACACCAGGACCCTTAACATCAATCTTGCGAGTGAAGTTAGGAACTGGTGACAGAACGATCTTGACATACTTAATCTTGCGAGAGATTAAACGTGCCTTAAGAAGGGCTGCCATATCAACTACATCACCATCAACCTTGTTCAGGTCGTTAAGTGATACCTCAGCGCTAACTGCAGCTTTTGGTGACCAGAAGCCAAACTTTGGAAGACGAATCTTCAAAGGCATCTGACCGCCTTCAAATCCTGGTCTTACATTTGGGCTCTTACGTGCACCAGAACCTTTAACACCGCGGCCGCAGGTCTTACCTAAACCTGAACCGATACCACGGCCTACGCGAACGCTACGACGACGTGAGCCTTCTGCTGGCTTTAGAGAATCTAGACGCATATGATTACTCCTCAACCTTTATCATGTAGCTTACTTTGTTGATCATACCGCGGATTGAAGGAGTATCCTCCAGAACAACAGTATGACGAATGCGACGCAGACCTAAACCACGAATGGTGGCTACGTGATCTGGCTTACGGCCGATCACTGACTTAAGCTGCGTAACCTTAATGGTTTTCTTCTCAGCCATTTCTTACTCCATGATCTCATTTACTGAAAGACCACGCTTTGCAGCGACGCTTTCAGGAGTACGCATAGATGCTAATGCTTTAACAGTGGCGCGAACTACGTTGATTGGGTTAGTAGAACCATATGCCTTTGCTAAAACGTTACGTACACCAGCTACCTCGAGAACGGCACGCATAGCACCGCCGGCAATAATACCAGTACCTTCAGAGGCTGGCTGCATGTACACCATAGAGCCTGAATGCTCACCTTTAACGGCATGGAATAAGGTACCGTCATTTAATGTAATATTTGAATTTACATTACGACGAGCCTGCTCAATTGCCTTCTGTATAGCTGCTGGAACTTCACCAGCCTTGCCATAGCCATAACCTACGCGGCCATTGCCATCGCCAACAACAGTTAATGCGGTGAATGAGAAAATACGACCACCCTTAACTACCTTAGCTACACGGTTTACAGCAACTAACTTCTCCTGAAGCTCGCCTGCCTGGGATTCTTCTTTGTGTTGCATTTGCCTACACTCCTAGAACTTAAGACCAGCTTCACGAGCGGCGTCAGCTAAAGCAGCAACACGGCCGTGATACTTGTAACCTGAACGATCAAAAGCTACTGTGTCAACATTAGCAGCTAATGCACGCTTGGCAATCTCGGCGCCGATTACTTTAGCAGCCTCTACGTTGCCGGTTGTCTTTAGGTCTTTAACCAGATCCTTCTCTAAGGTAGAAGCAGCTGCTAAAACGTGGCTGTCCTTATTGATAATCTGGGCATAAATATGACGAGGAGTACGGGTAACGACAAGGCGTGTGACTCCCAATTCATGCATCTTAGAACGTGCCTTAGTAGCACGACGGATGCGAGATTGTTTCTTATCAAACATGGTATGTTACCCCAATCCTTATTTCTTCTTAGCTTCTTTGATGCGAACAACTTCATCAGAGTAGCGGATACCCTTGCCCTTGTATGGCTCAGGCTCACGATATGAACGAATATCGGCAGCTACCTGACCTAAAAGTGCCTTGTCAAAGCCCTTAAGAATGATCTCAGTCTGAGATGGTGTCTCACAAGTAATACCCTCTGGAAGAGCGTGCTCTACTGGGTGTGAGAAGCCTAGAGCTAATGACAGAACATTTCCCTTAGCCTGTGCACGGAAACCCACGCCGACTAACTGAAGTTTCTTCTCAAAGCCCTTATCAAGGCCAACTACCATGTTATGCATTAAGGCACGGGTAGTACCAGCCTGCATGTTTGACTCTTTGGTATCACCAACCTGCTCAACGGTTAATGCATTGTCAGCAAAGTTAACCTTTACAGATGGGTGTACGTTTAAAGTCATCTGTCCTTTCTTGGACTTAATTGTTAATTTCTGGCCGTCGATGGAGACCTCGACGCCTTGAGGAACGATAACAGGTTCCTTAGCAATACGTGACATGTCCCCTCCTTATGCGACGTAGCAGATAACTTCGCCGCCTAAACCGTCCTTACGGGCGGCACGGTCGGTCATTAGGCCTTTTGATGTAGAAACAACAGCAATGCCTAAACCATTCATAATACGTGGAAGGTCACGGCACTTCTTGTAAATACGGAGGCCTGGACGAGAAACGCGCTGAATTAATTCGATTACAGGTTTGCCCTCGTAATACTTCAGTTCGATCTCTAAAACCTTCTTAACATCGCCGGTTACTTCAAAACCAGCTATATAACCTTCTTTTAATAACAGGTTAACCAGTGCAACCTTCTGCTTTGAAGAAGGCATTGATACCGTAACTTTGCCTGAAGCCTGGCCGTTACGGACGCGAGTTAACAAATCCGCAATCGGATCTTGCATGCTCATATGTATCTCCCCTCTTACCAGCTGGCCTTGCGTAGACCTGGAATTTCACCACGCATCATGTGCTCACGTAACTTAATACGGCACAGACCAAACTTGCGTAGGTAACCATGTGGACGACCAGTCTCAGAACAACGATTGCGACGACGTGATGGACTTGAGTCGCGTGGCAGTGCAGCTAAAGCCTGCACAGCAGCCCAACGGTCTTCATCGGAGGCTGATACACTTGAAATAGTTTTTTTGAGCTCCATGCGCTTTGCATAGTACTTTTCGCAAAGACGCTCTCTCTTGAGCTCACGGTTCTTCATAGAAGTCTTAGCCATTTAGGTTCGTCCTCGTTACTTAGCCTGAGAATTGCGGAACGGGAAGTTAAAGGCCTCTAAAAGGGCACGGCCCTCTTCGTCGGTCTTTGCCGTTGTAGTGATTGTTATGTCCAGGCCGCGAATTGCGTCAACCTTGTCATAGTCAATCTCAGGGAAAATGATCTGCTCACGTACACCCATTGAGTAGTTACCACGACCGTCAAATGACTTTGCATTCAGACCACGGAAGTCGCGGATACGTGGAATTGAGATCACAATTAAGCGCTCGAGGAATTCCCACATACGCTCGCCACGTAAGGTTACTTTGCATCCAATTGGATAACCTTCACGGATTTTGAAGCCCGCTACAGACTTGCGAACCTTGGTGATTAGTGGCTTCTGGCCAGAAATTGCGGCCATGTCACGTGCAGCGTTCTCTAGAACTTTCTTGTCTGCAATTGCCTCACCAACACCCATATTAAGGGTTATTTTCACAATCCGAGGGACTTGCATGACTGTCTTGTAACCAAATTTTTCTGTTAAGGCTTTGATTACTTCCTGCTTGTATATATCATGCAGTTTCGCCATCGTTTATCTCCTGATAAAAACTGCTATTACTTAGCCTGAGAAGGAACTGTTTCGTTGTTTGACTTGAAGAAACGAACTTTCTTGCCGTCTTCGAAGCGGAAACCAACTTTATCAGCTTTCTTTGTGGCTGGATTATAAATCGCAACGTTAGAGACATCAATTTTTGCCTCTTTGTCAACGATACCACCCTGAATGTTTAAATTAGGGTTTGCTTTCTGGTGTTTCTTGTGGATATTGATACCCTCAACAATCACCTTGTGCTCACTAGGAAAAACCTGGGTAACTTTACCAACGCGACCCTTGTCTTTACCTGTGATGACGATAACTTCGTCATTGCGGCGGATTTTCGCTGCCATGTTAATACCCCTTTAAATTTAGAGTACTTCTGGAGCTAATGACACAATCTTCATGAACTGCTCGGAACGAAGTTCACGAGTAACAGGTCCGAAGATACGGGTGCCAATAGGCTCGTGCTGCGAATTCAGAAGAACTGCAGCGTTGCTATCAAAGCGAATGACTGAACCGTCTGGACGACGTACACCTTTCTTAGTACGTACTACAACGGCTGCAACCACATCGCCCTTCTTGACTTTGCCACGAGGAATTGCTTCTTTGACAGACACTTTAATGATGTCGCCAATTGCTGCATAACGACGGTGAGATCCACCAAGGACCTTAATGCACATTACGCTGCGAGCACCTGAGTTGTCGGCAACGTCAAGCATGCTTTGCATCTGGATCATTTACATGCTCCGTTTAAATAAAATTAAACTCCCAAACCCACTATGAATTCGGAAGGGCGATAAATAATAACAAATATAAAGCCAGTTCGCAAGTCTTTTAAGGAAAAACGAACTGACTTTTTAATTTGTCGTTTACTGATTAGACCTTCTGGGCCTTCTCAACAACCTGAACGAGTGTCCATGCAATTGTCTTTGAAACTGGACGGCACTCTTTGATCTCTACAAGATCACCAGTCTGTGCTACGTTCTCACGGTCTTGTACGTGGAACTTGGTTGTACGCTTTAAGATCTTACCATAAATAGGATGCTTAATGCGTCTTTCAACGGCAACAACACAGGCCTTCTGCATCTTGTCACTAACAACGCGACCGCGTAGGGTGCGTGCAACTTTAGTAGTTTCAGTCATTTTGCACTCCATTACTCAGCGCTTGCGCGTAGTTTCTCTGATAGAACAGTGTTGACACGTGCGATATCGCGACGTACCTTTCTTAAGTTATCAGTCTGTGACAGCTGACCTGTCTTTAACTGGAAACGTAAGTTGAACTGCTCACGATGAAGACCTGAAAGCTCGTTCTTCAGTTCTTCAACAGACTTGTTGCGTAACTCAGTAGCTTTCATTAGATCACCGCCTTGCGAACAAATGTTGTGGTTACTGAGAGCTTAGCAGCAGCAAGACGGAAAGCCTCACGAGCTACTGACTCTGGAATACCACTTAGTTCAAACAGAACCTTACCTGGCTGAATTGGACATACCCAATATTCAACGGCACCCTTACCTTTACCCATACGAACGCCAAGGGCCTTCTGAGTAATTGGCTTATCTGGAAATACGCGGATCCAAACTTTACCAACACGCTTCATCTCACGAGTGAAAGCACGACGTGCAGCCTCGATCTCACGAGCGGTAATCTGACCACGTGAAGTTGCCTTAAGGCCGAACTCGCCAAAAGATACCTCATTTCCAGTGTATGCTAAACCTTCGTTACGACCTTTCTGGGTCTTACGGTATTTAGTACGTTTTGGTTGTAACATCTAATGCTCCTCCGTTACTCAGAAGCTTTGGCTTCTGCTGGGGCAGCGTCCTGAGCGGTCTTGCCGGAAGCTTTCTTATCGCCACCACGGCCACGACGTCCTGCACGAGCGCCATTGTCATCGCGACGACGCTTTCTGCCTGCAGGTGCTGCTGCATTATTACGCTCTTCGGTCTCTTCCTGAGTTAAAGGCAGATCGCCTAATACTTCACCCTTGAAGATCCATACCTTAACGCCGATAACACCATAGGTTGTATCAGCCTCTGACAGTGCATAATCGATATCAGCACGTAAAGTGTGGAGAGGTACACGACCCTCACGTAACCACTCTGAACGAGCAATTTCGGCACCGCCAAGACGACCTGAAACTTCAACCTTAATGCCCTTAGCACCAACGCGCATTGCATTCTGAATTGCTTTTTTCATTGCGCGGCGGAACATTACACGACGCTCTAACTGACTTGCGATAGAGTCAGCAACAAGCTTAGCATCAAGATCTGGCTTACGAACTTCAGAGATATTAACCTGAGCAGGAACACCGGCTATGTCAGAGATCTTCTTGCGCAGCTTCTCAACGTCTTCACCCTTCTTACCGATTACGATACCAGGACGAGCGGTGTGAATTGTTACACGAATGCTCTTAGCTGGTCTGTCGATAACAATCTTTGATACAGAAGCGTTCTTGAGTTCTTCAGTTAAGTATTTACGAACCTCAAAATCGCTCTTAATGTTGGCTGGGAAATTCGCAGTTGATGCGTACCAGACCGATGAATAAGGCTTAGTAATGCCAAGTCTTATTCCAATGGGATTAACTTTCTGACCCATTTTATACTCCTGTTAACGCTCAGCTACATATACGCTGATGTGGGAAGTACGCTTCACGATGCGGTCAGCACGGCCTTTTGCACGTGGCATGATACGCTTCAAGGAAGGACCCTCATCAACCATAATACGTGATACAACCAGAGTCTCTACATCTAATGAGTAGTTGTTCTCAGCATTTGCAACTGCAGACTCCAGAACCTTGTAAATGATCTTAGCGGCCTTGCGTGGGCTGAACTTTAATAAGTTCAGAGCCTTATCAACAGGCATTCCGCGAACCTGATCTGCAACTAAACGAGCCTTTTGTGCAGAAGAGCGTGCATTGCGATATATTGCTTTTGCTTCCATTTGCTACTCCTACTTAGACTTCTTATCAGTGGCAGCGTGACCACGGAAAGTGCGGGTTGGTGCGAACTCGCCTAATTTGTGACCTACCATTTCATCAGATACGTACACTGGCACGTGCTGACGGCCGTTGTGAACGGCAATTGTCATACCAATCATGGAAGGTATAATCATTGAGCGGCGTGACCATGTCTTGATTGGCTTCTTGTCGCCATCAGCTAGCGCCTTCTCAACTTTCTTCAGTAAGTGCTCGTCAATAAACGGCCCTTTCTTCAGAGAACGTGGCATGTTATATCCTCAACTTAATTAACGGTGACGAACGATGTACTTCTCAGTACGCTTGTTCTTACGGGTCTTATAACCCTTACATGGAGTACCCCAAGGTGAACGTGGCTGAATGCCCTTGTTACGACCCTCACCACCACCGTGTGGGTGGTCGATTGGGTTCATTGACATACCACGAACTGTAGGACGTACACCGCGCCAGCGATTTGCACCAGCTTTACCTAATTGGCGAAGCATGTGCTCACTGTTGCCAATTTCACCGACAGTTGCACGGCCATTTGCAAGAACGCGACGCATTTCACCTGATCTCATACGAAGGGTTACGTAATCACCCTCACGAGCAAGGATCTGACAGAATGCACCAGCTGAACGAGCAAACTTAGCACCAGCACCTGGCATCAGCTCTACAGCGTGAACAGAAGTACCAACAGGTATGTTACGCATTGGGAGGCAGTTACCTACCTTAATAGGAGCTGAGTCGCCTGACATGATTTTATCGCCTACTTTCAAGCCCTTTGGAGCAAGAATGTAACGACGCTCACCATCAGTGTAAAGTACTAAGGCGATGTGGGCTGAACGGTTTGGATCATACTCTAAACGTTCAACACGTGCCTCAATACCATCCTTCTGACGCTTGAAGTCAATTAAACGATAACGTTGCTTGTGACCACCACCGATGTGACGGGTAGAAATATGACCATAGTTGTCACGACCACCAGTCTTACGCTTCTCAACTACGAGAGGAGCAAACGGTGCGCCCTTCCATAAATCAGGATTCTTGATCTGAATTACGTGACGACGACCTGCGGAGGTTGGCTTTGCTTTAATAATAGCCATTAGTTAGTCTCCTTCTCAGCTGTTGCCATATCATCTAGATTCTGGCCAGCAGCTAAAGTGACATATGCCTTCTTCCAGTTAGAACGACGACCAATACCGCGGTTAGTACGACGTGCCTTACCCTGTACATTGAGGGTACGAACTGCGTCTACCTTAACGCCAAGAATTGTCTCAACAGCAACTTTGATTTCTTTCTTAGTTGCATTTGGAAGTACTTTAAATACGATAGTATTTGTATTCTCGCGAACTAGAGTTGACTTCTCAGATACAACTGGTGCGCGAAGGATATTCATTAAACGAGCTTCCTGCATCATTTAAGCATCTCCTCTACTTTCTTAACAGCACCCTGTGTCATTAAAACTTTCTCAAAGCCAACAAGATTTACTGGATTGAACAAAGTTGTACCAGGCTGGCAAACTTCAACCTTGTACAGGTTGCGTGCAGCTAAGAACAGATTCTCATCGAAGTTCTCAGTTACAATTAGTACCTTCTTAAGATCAAGTTCCTTAAGCTTGGCAACTAATGATTTAGTCTTGTGATCTTCGAGCTTTAACTCGTCTACTACAACCAGACGGTCCTGACGAACAAGCTCTGATAAAATGCTGCGCATTGCAACGCGATACATCTTACGGTTAACTTTCTGAGACCAATCCTGTGGCTTGGCTGCGAAAATAGTACCACCAGCACGCCATAATGGTGAACGTGATGAACCTGCACGTGCGCGGCCTGTGCCCTTCTGACGGAAAGGTTTCTTACCACCGCCTGAGACTTCAGAACGGGTTTTCTGCGCTTTAGTTCCAGCGCGAGCTGTACTTAGGTAGGCAACAACTACCTGATGTACTAGCGCCTCATTGAACTCGCGACCGAAGGCATTCTCTGATACCTCTAGTCCCTTGTCAGCGCCAATCATCTTTAATTCCATGTTCCTTTACCTCGAGTTAAGCTTTAACGCTTGGTCTTACAATTACGTCGCCGTTATTGGCACCTGGAACGGCACCCTTGACGAGTAAAAGATTGCGCTCTGAGTCAATGCGAACAAGGTCTAAACACTGAACTGTGACTTTCTCACCGCCCATGCGACCAACCATCTTCTTGCCCTTGAATACGCGGCCTGGTGTCTGGTTCTGACCAGTTGAGCCAGGTACACGGTGAGAGCGTGAGTTACCGTGGGTAAAATCCTGGGTACGGAAGTTGTAGCGCTTAACAGTACCTGCAGTGCCCTTACCTTTTGACTGGCCAGTAACGTCAACTTTCTTAACGTCCTGGAAAGCATCTACTTTGATCTCTGAACCAACCTGATAAGCCTCAAGCTCAGCAGGCTCTAAGCGGAACTCCCATAAACCACGGCCAGCTTCTACGCTTGCCTTGGCAAAATGACCAATTTCAGCCTTGGTCATACGACTTGCTTTGCGCTCGCCAGTTGTTACCTGAATAGCATTGTAGCCATCAGTCTCAACGTTTTTAACCTGGGTTACGCGATTAGCCTCAACTTGGATTACGGTTACTGGAACAGACTTGCCGTCCTCATTGAACACGCGGGTCATTCCAAGCTTGCGGCCGATTAAACCGATTGACATTGTAAATTCCCCTATTTTTTAGCGAAGGCTAATCTGAACATCTACACCAGCTGCAAGATCAAGACGCATTAAAGCATCTACAGTCTTCTCAGTTGGTTCCACGATGTCTACTAAACGCTTATGTGTACGGATCTCGTACTGGTCACGAGCATCTTTGTTGACGTGTGGGGAGATAAGGATAGTGTAACGCTCCTTACGGGTTGGGAGCGGGATAGGACCACGTACCTGTGCGCCGGTGCGCTTTGCAGTCTCTACGATCTCAGCAGTTGAATGATCAATTAATCTGTGATCGTAAGCCTTGAGGCGGATCCTGATTCTTTGGTTCTGCATTACAGACTCCATATATAAAAAGAACATGTAAACACTCGCCTTCTTACCTAAACAATAAGAGGAAGTGTCATACCAACAATTACTCCCAAAATTAGGGAGAGTAACATCAGCCACATCTTAATGATGGAGGGCTGGTTCTGAGCGCGCATTTTCTTATTATGCGGTCAGATAAAAACCCTTATATTTTATCTAAAAATGTGACAAATGCAAGCTTTTTTTTAAATTATGTAAATGCTTGATCTAAGCTGCTAA
>Reba_p2__coassemble_1437_pt1 | contig 12126 bp, 7 predicted proteins | sample Reba_p2__metabat2_low_PE_042 | metagenome-assembled genome bin Reba_p2 | reverse complement strand
CCCATATAGCTTACGGATACGGCCTTGGTATCTGATAGGGAAATCTCAAGCGGAGGTATACCGCTGACATTGACCTTATCGCCCTTTACATAACTGCCTGTAGCTAAAACCTTGCCGCGTGAATCCTTGACAATAAGGGTTACAGGGGCCTTGATGGCAATTGATGCTGAGTTCATTGAGGCTAAACCCTGACGGTTGGCAAGTCTTGCCTTATCAGATATATCCTTTAAATTTGAGCTTAGCACAGGAGCCTTGGCACTCTCATCACTCTTCTTTTCTACCTGCTCTTTCTTCTCCACAGCAGATTGCTCCTTATCATTCTTGGCAACAACTGCTGCTATCTTATCTGAGGCATCATTCTTTGCAGGTGCAGTCTGTGTCTCCTTGACTATGGCAGTTGTAACAAGAGCATCATCGCTTTTATCTTTGCTGCTTTCATTGCTCTTGCCTTTTATAAGATTGGAACCTAAGGCCTTAGCCTGCTCCTGAGCCATAAGAGTGTTTTTATCAACCTTTATCTCACCCTGTGCCTCTGAAGATGCTTGTGCTGTAATCTCGCCAGAGACACTGCCTGTATCCTCAATAACCACAGGCTCGGCTGCCTGCTCTATGACAATTTCATCTGAGACAGGTTTGCTGTCTGTCTCTTTGTTGTCTGTTACAAGATAGACACCTGTAGATACTGCAATAAGAGCAATAAGAGCCAGGGCATACATATACGAGCGGTTTTTCTTAACCGGCATGGCATTGTTTATAACCTCGGCCACAGCATTGACATTGTTGTCATACAGAGTAACCACGACATTTGGATCTATATTTACAAGCTTGGCATAATTATAGATATGGCGTCTGGTAAAAGGCGCTGCTGTCACCTGATTTAATCTGTCAAATTCAATATCGGCAATAGTATTGACCCTAAGCTTTAGATTCTGCGCTATCTGTCTTTGACTGATACCAAGCTTTTCTCTGGCATGACGCAGTATGGCTCCTGGCATATTAGGCACACCATCATCAGAAGAAGGGTCTACAGGAATGCTCTCTACATCTTCTGTATTAAAGTAATTGTCCCCACCCTCATCTATAACAGGAGGCTTTGGAAGTCTGTCATCTGTGTCTACCCCTGCTGTAAGCTGTGAGTTTAAAAGCTCGTCATCAACACTGCCGTCTGTGGCGCTAAAGCTCATATCTGCGTTCTTTTGCAGATCATTATCATGATTTGACTGTAAAGACTCGCGGGCTTTGTTACGCAGATTTCTTGGCAGCGGCGGTGTTTCTTGTGACTTATTGATTTTTTTGTCTGACATAACTATACCGTTATACTTTCAATTTTGGCATTCTGATTTTTCAAGATGCGATCTTTAACCTGCCCTGCAAGCTGACCGCAGGCGGCGGCAATGTCATCACCGCGTGTGGTTCTTGTCACAACAGTAAAGCCATAGTCAAAGAGCACTTTGTAAAATCTGTCTATTCTGCTGTTGCTTGGCTTTTTATAGTCAGAGGCATCGTGTGAGTTAAAAGGAATAAGATTGATCTTGCATGGCACATCCTTTAAGAGTCTGGCCAGCTCATGGGCATGATCGGTGCTGTCATTGACATGATCCAAAAGCACATATTCAATGGTCACACGGCCACAGTTGGCATTGCTCTTGTCAAGATAGTTCTTGACGCTGTCCAGAACCTCTTTGATCTTATATTTCTTGTTCACAGGCACAAGTATGTCACGCAGCTCATCATTAGGAGCATGCAGTGACAGAGCCAGGGCTACATCGACGCGGCCTGCAAGCTTGTTGATAACAGGGGCAATGCCTGAGGTTGAGATGGTGACACGACGCTTTGACAGACCAAAGGCATAGTCGCTAAGAAGAATCTTTGTAACCTTAAGTACATTCTCAAGATTTAAAAGGGGCTCGCCCATACCCATCATAACAATATTGGATATTGGCTTTTCCTGACCGCCGCGTACAAAACCCACACGGCTTGCGGCACAGAACACCTGACCTATGATTTCAAAAACCTTAAGATTGCGGTTAAAGCCCTGAGCGCCGGTGCGACAGAAGGAGCATTTGACAGGACAGCCTACCTGCGTTGAAATACACAGTGTATTTCTATCCTCCTCAGGAATGAGCACTGTCTCTACAAGCTGATTGTCACCAACATTCAATGCCCATTTGATGGTGCCGTCTGCAGATCTCTGCTCTGAGACAATTTCAGGGGCCCTGATACAGGCTATTTCACAAAGATGAGCTCGAAGATCCTTTTTAATATTACTCATCTCATTAAAGTCAGTTACACCGTACTGATAAATCCATTTTAAAAGCTGTGTGGCACGAAAAGGCTTTTCACCTAAGGAAACACAAAAATCACTTAGTTCCTCAGGTCCCATATTCATTAAATTAATCTTATTATCAGACACTTATGCCTCTGCCCTTGAGGGCCATAATCCTTTAAATATTTTCTATTAAAATAAATTTTCTATTATAACAGTAAGCATAAAAAACACATAACTTTTGCAATAAAATGCCATATTTAAAGTCTTTGGGCTTTATTTTCAACTAATTTGCAGGGAATTTAACGAAGCTTTTAACCATAAGGATCTGCAAAATACACTATAAAAAAAAGCCCGGAGCAATGTCCGGGCATGAGGTTACGTGCGTAAATTATCTGACAGGAACACCTAAGGCTTCACACTTTTGTCTCTCATCTGACTTTTTATCCTGCATATTGGCAAATACGGTTGCCAGAATTGGACCTGATATATTGTGCCAGACTGAGAATATGGCTGATGGCACGGCAGATAAAGGATTGAAGTAAGCCATGGCCAGAGCCACACCAAGCCCTGAGTTTTGCATACCAATTTCAATGGATAAAGCCTTTTGTTTTGGCAATGAGAGTTTAAAGATCTTGGCAAGTACAAAACCAAGAGCCAGTCCCAGAGCATTGTGCAGTACCACAACAGCAAAGATTAAAGCTCCGGTCTGGGCAATTTTCTCCTGTGATACTGAAACTACCGCAGCCACAATAGCAACAATGGCGGCCACAGAGACTAAAGGCAGAGCCACAACGGCATCTTTTAGATATCTGCCAAAGAAGGCATTGATGATAACACCGGCCACAATAGGTACTATAACCACATTGACAATGGACATGAACATGGCGGCAGGATCAATATCCACCCACTGATTGGCAAAGATATACACCAAAGCCGGGGTCACAATTGGAGCCAGCAGCGTAGTGCAGGCTGAAATGGTTACAGATAAAGGTACATCGCCTTTGGCAAGAAAGGTCATAACATTTGAGGCTGTGCCGCCAGGACAGCAGCCGACTAAAATTACACCCACAGCAATTTCAGATGGCAGATTTAAAACAATACTTAAAAGATATGCCATAAGCGGCATGATAATAAACTGACCTGCAATACCTATAAAAACTTCAAATGGGCGGGTTAAAACCTCAGAAAAATCTTTAGCCTTAAGGGTAAGTCCCATACCGAACATGACAATGCCAAGCAAAATAGAAATGTATGCTGCTAAAAACTTGAAGGTTTCAGGAAAATAAAAGGCCATTACGGCAAACAGTACTACCCATACGGCAAAGGTTTTACCAACAAAGGTACTGACCTTTGACAGGGCTGCAAGCATACTCAACATAACTGCACTCCACAATTATTAACTTAGTTAAACCAGTTTTTAAATAATACGACGCTCAGTGCCTGCTACAGGGATTTGCACCACAAAGACCCACAAAACAGTGCAATTCACCCTTTTGACCATGCATATGCACCATTAAAATACACAATTTTTGTTATTTAATAGCTCAAAGTTAAAGCTCATGGACTCTAGAGTTAAATAAAATACACAAGCTGCCCCTGAACTTTGTCTTTGCATCATGGCTATTTATGCGCATTCTTTTTTGACTTTGGGCAATTTAGTGTAAAATTGCTGTGTATTTGTAATTTCACTATTGACAGATCTTGTATCTGCTGTCTCATCATAAGGCTGCACAGGCCTACACAGCAGCGCAACAAGTCAGAGGTTTTTGTGTTTAAAAAAATTATCAGCTTTACCATATGGGCAGGTCTTCTTGTAACTGGCCTTAGCGGCGGTGCTGTAGCTGCTCTTTACTACAATACCCTTGAGAGTCTGCCTAATGTTCAGCAGTTAAAGGAAGTCACCTTTGAAACACCTATGAAAATCTATACCAAAGATGAAAAGCTCATAGGCGAATTTGGTGAAAACAAAAGAATTCCTGTTCCTCTTGAGGAAATTCCTTTAAAGCTGCAGCAGGCCTTTCTTGCCATTGAGGACTCACGCTTTTACGAGCATACAGGTATTGACCCTATAGGTATTGCCAGAGCTGTGGTTGTAGCTATTGCCAATCAGGGCGCCACACAGGGTGCCAGTACCATTACACAGCAGGTGGCCAGAAATTTCTTCCTGTCACGAGATAAAACCATTGAACGAAAGATAAAGGAAATCTTTATCTCCTGGAGAATTGAACAGGTACTTACCAAGGAGGAAATTTTAGAGTTATACCTCAATAAAATTGCCCTTGGTCATAGATCAAACGGTGTTGTGGCCGCAGCCCAGACCTATTATGGCAAAGAGCTAAAAGATCTGACCCTAGGTCAGATGGCTACCATTGCAGGACTGCCAAAGGCCCCGTCAACTTTAAATCCAATCTCCTATCCAGAGCGCTCCAAAAACCGCCGACACCTCGTGCTCATGCGCATGAAAAACCTTGGTTTTATCACCCAGGAGGAGTTTGAGAGCGCCGACAAAGAGCCATATGTGGCCTATTTCCACTCAACACCTATTGAAAGCTATGCACCTTATATTGCAGAGGATGCAAGACAGTTTGTCATAGATAAATTTGGTGAGGAGGCCTATACACAAGGCTTTAGAGTTATAACCACTGTCAACTCCAAGATTCAGGATGATGCAAGCTATGCTGTCTTTAAAGGTCTTACTGACTATGATGCCCGTCATGGCTATCGCGGCAGCTCTTTGAATGTAACCAAGCTTGACAACTTTACAGCCGATGCGCCAAGTCTTGATAAACTGCTGCGCCGCTATGACCGCTATCACTTTATAGAGCCTGCTGTAGTAACCTCTGTTGATGATGAAAGCAAGAGCTTTACCATCTATACTCTAAAGGGTCAGCAGACTCTTGATATGAAGGCCATACAGTGGGCCCGCGCCTATAAATCCAATATTCGTCAGGGCGCCAATCCCAAGGTACCATCAGAAGTTATCATACCTGGTGATTTAATCTATACCTATGTCAATGAAAAAAATGAAACCATAATGACACAGGTACCTGAGGTTGAAGGCGCGCTTGTGGCACTCAATCCTCTGACAGGCGCTATTGAGGCCATGGTAGGTGGCTATGATTTTTACAAGAGTAAATTAAATCGCACTGTGCAGGCTGTACGTCAGACAGGCTCCAACTTCAAGCCTTTTTTATACTCAGCTGCTGTAGCCAAAGGCATAGCTGTAAACTCAGTGCTGTATGATGAGCCTATAAAGACATGGGATCCGGGCTCTCACACCTGGTGGCAGCCTAAAAACACTCCAAACCGTTATGATGGTCCTATGACATTGCGCGAAGGTCTGGCCAAGTCCAAAAACGTTGTGTCAATACGTCTTATCCGTCAGGTTGGTGTGGACAATGTGGCACTGCACCTTAAAAAGTTTGGCATAGATGTACCAACATCACAGATAAGTGAGTCAATGTCCCTTGGCAGTGTCGAGCTCTCACCTTTACAGACAGCTACAGGCTTTGCCGCCTTTGCCAATGGCGGTTATCGTCTTGAGCCTTACTTTATTGAAAAAATTTACAGAGGCGATGAGCTTGTCTATGAAGCCAAGGCTAAAAGAGCTGATCCAACAGCTCCTGATCGTGTGATAAATGATCTGCCTTTGGTCTATAAGGATCATATTGAGGCTGATGAGAGCATGGCTACACAGATTCTCTCACATGATCACGCCTATATAATGGCAGATCTTCTGCGCTCTGTCATTTATGGCGGTGAGGGTATCAATGGTCCTTATTATGGCACAGGCGGCAGAGCCTCACGTATTTCAGGACGAGATGATCTCTCTGGTAAAACAGGTACTACCAACAAAGTGCATGATGCCTGGTTCTCAGGCTTTAATGCCAATCTTGTAGCTACTGCCTGGGTGGGCTTTGATGATGACAGAAATCTTGGCTATGCGCAAAATATAAGTCCAGAGGGCGGCGCCTATACAGCACTGCCAATCTTTGCTGAATTTATAAAACGTGCCCAGGAAGGTGTGCCTAGCAGCCGTCCTGCACGCCCTGCCACAATAAAATATACAACCAATGCAGGTATTACCGATCTGGCCACCACCAATACCTATGTTATTGCAGAAGATGGTGGGAACTCTGTTCTTAATGTGCAAAATACAGGTACAGATACATCAGATGTTGACAGCTCAGATATTTTCTAGACACTATTGAAATTACAAAGGACCGGCCCAATGCCGGTCTTTTTTTATAAAGTGTATAAATAAAAACTTACCTACAGCTCACTTATCCCATACAGAGCCTAAATAAATTATTTTGTTAAGACACTATCATAGCTTGCATCCTCTTTTTTGCTGTGTGTTTTCTGTCCTGGCACGCCCTTATCGGCACTTAGATGAAAAAAAAATAAAATTTTTGTTGACACTACATTAAAATTGCTTATAATGGGCTTCACTAAAACGATGGGGTTATAGCTCAGTTGGGAGAGCGCTTGCATGGCATGCAAGAGGTCCTCGGTTCGATCCCGAGTAGCTCCACCAGAGTTTTAGATATCCGTGGGGGTATAGCTCAGCTGGGAGAGCATCTGCTTTGCAAGCAGAGGGTCAGCGGTTCGATCCCGCTTACCTCCACCATTCAACGGCGACTAAGGTCGCTTTTTTTATTTCTGCAGCTCCCTTTTTCCTTTTACATTTAAAAGTCGCACAACTGCTTTTTTACTCATGTTTTTCAAGAAAATTTTTTCTTGCACACCATGCCTTGAGACCCTGTTTTTTTGTTATACTTACACCTGTGTTTGTAAAACTTACCGAGGACATTATTTAATGCGCCTAAATATAAAAAAAAGTATTTTAGCTTTAGCTGTTGTCTCCTGCTCCTTTAGTGCAGCAGCTGAAGATATTATGGATATATACAAAGAAGCTTATCTGCGCGATCCTGTAATTCTCGAGGCCAAAGCCCAGAGAGATACTGCCTTTGAAAAAATCTCCGAGGCCACTGCCGCACTACTGCCACAGATCAATGTTATAGGCACTGCAGGAACCACACATACCTCTGTCAATCGTCTTACCAACGAAAGACAGAATAACAACTCATATTCAGGCTCAGTAAATCTGTCTCAGGCCCTGTGGCGCCACGCTGCCTGGAAACAGAGAACTATTGCAGAAAAGAATGCCGCCATGCAGGATCTGGTCTATAACGATGCCCTGCAGGCTTTAATTATACGTGTCTCAAATGCCTACTTTGGTGTGCTCAATGCTGCAGATACTCTCAAATATTCCAAAGCCAATCAGGAGGCCTTGTACCGTCAGCTGCAGGAGGCTTCACGTCGTTTCCAGGTAGGACTTACAGCAGAGACTGATCAGCTTGAGGCCCAGGCCGCCTACGATCTTGCCACTACACAGGTTATTACGGCTGAGAACAATCTTGCCAACTCCTACTCAGAGATTAGAAAGTTAATTGGCAGAGATGTGCGCAATATTGAAAAGCTCAATGCCACTAAATTTTCACCTGCTCAGATGACAGCATCACTTGATCAGGTTGTAAAAAATGCCCAGGATAACAATCTGTCTTTGCAGGCCAGCGTCATTGCCCGTGATATTGCCAAGGAGCAGATTGTACTTGCAGCCTCAGGCCATGAGCCAACCCTTGATCTGACAGGCTCACTGTCCACATCATATACTGATTTTAACAAGGAGATTGCAGGTACAGCTCAGATGGATGGCAATTCCAATCAGGGTAGTGTCGGTGTAACTCTCAATATACCTATTTTCAGCGGCGGTGCTACCTCATCACAGGTATCACAGGCCGAGCATCAGTACGTGGCAGCCTCAGAGCGCCTTGAAATGACTCATCGCAATGTTGTGGCCAATATCAACACAGGCTATAACAATGTCAATGCCTTTGTAAGCTCAGTGCGTGCCTATGAGCAGAGCACCAAGTCAGCACAGTCTGCTCTTGATGCCACCATCTCAGGTTACGAGGTTGGTACCAGAACCATTACCGATGTGCTCACTGCCACACAGAATCTGTACAATGCCATGCAGAATCTCTCGGCAGCCCGTCACAACTACATTATCTCAAGACTCAATCTTTTATATAATCAAGGCTCCCTGACTGTAGGTGATTTAGAGTCTGTAAATAAAGGACTAGAATAAGGATCCTCTAAAAGGCGGTTGATAGCAATACACCGCCTTTTTTATTACCTGCATATATCAGACAGACTCTGCCCGTCAATAAGTGCATTAGCAAGTGCCTTTACTGTATCTGTAGCCCTGCCCTTCATGACAAAATCAAACATGCCAGTGACATTGGTTGGATTTAAATTAAGCTCCATAGTAGAGGCGCCTACACTTTTGGCATACTGACAAAATCCTGCGGCAGGATAGACCACACCTGAGGTGCCTACTGCTATAAACAAAGTGCATCTTTGTATTTTTTCATAAATCTCATCCATAAAGTATGGCATTTCACCAAACCATACAATATCAGGACGCAGAGTTTTGTGTGAGCACTTAGGGCAGACACTCTCTGTTGATGAGCTTGCATCAAAATAATGTCTGTAACCGCACTCAGAGCATAAAATGGAAAAAAGCTCACCATGCATATGACATACCTGACTGCTGCCGCCTCTTTCATGCAGATTATCCACATTCTGCGTAACTAAAAAGACCTCGCCGCCCTGTGAGGCATAATACTCCTGTAACCTGGCAATGCTTTTGTGTGCCTCATTAGGCAGTGCTCTTTGGCAGTCTGCTCTTCTGTCATTGTAGAACTTATGCACCAAAGACGGATTGCGCATAAAGCCCTCAGGCGTTGCCACATCCTCAACTTTATGATTCTCCCACAACCCCGTTTCCGATCTGAACACTGCAATACCAGATTCGGCACTAATGCCGGCGCCTGTTAGTATGACAATGTTTCTGTATAATGAAAGATTATTGTTGGCCATAATGCACCTTATCCTTTATCCATAAAAATAAGGGCGCTTCTTGCGCCCCATATTTTTAAATCTTCAAAAGCATGGATGAAATGGTTTTTATCATCTCGCCTGTTGAGCCTTGGGCATACCATAATGACCCGTCAGCACAGTAGGCTGAGGATAGATCAAAGTGCAGCCATCTGTCGCACTCAACAAAGTGAGATAAAAAGGCTGTAGCCGTCAGAGCGCCAGGAGCTCCATCACCATGTGAGGTATTATTGATGGTGGCACGCTGTGATTTTATATAGCGCTTGTGAAAATCATAGCTTTGCATATACACAAGGATCTCACCTGCCTCTTTGGCACACTGCGTGGCTAAATCCACCAGATCATTGTGCTCAAAGGATGAGGCTAAGGTCATATCACGCCCAACAGCAATCTTGGCAGCACCGGTCAGAGTGGCAGCATCAATAATGGCCTTTGGTTTATCCTTTGAGGCTAGAATTAAAGCATCGGCTAAAATCAGACGTCCTTCGGCATCCGTATTGCCAACCTCTACACTTACACCATTTGCATATCTTATAATATCGCCAGGCACCATGGATGTTCCTGAGATTAGATTCTCAGAGCATGGCAGATACAGACGCACTCTTTTGTGCAGACCGTTTAATATGGCAAGATGCAGGGCAGCTGCCATATATACAGCACCTGATTTGTCAGTGCGCATGGTGGTCATATAATTGCCGGTTTTAATATTATAACCGCCGCTGTCAAAGGTTATACCCTTGCCTACAAGACATACATGCACAGGATCTGAGCTGTCAGAGCCCTCAGGAATAAAATCAATAATACCAAGGCATGGGCTGTGATATGAGCCTTTACCTACAGCCTTAAGACCAGCTAGCTCATCAAATTCATCACTTTGCCTGTCAATTAATTTAAGTTTGGCCTGTGCACCTTTTTGCACTGCTGCCTCTTTGATTCTGCCATAGACATTTTCAATTAAATTGCGCGGCCAGATCTCACTTGCTCCAGTGTTGGCAAGCTCACGATAATAAGAGAGCAGAGCACATCTGTCCTTTACAATCTCTATATGATCCAAAGGTAAAGGCAGCACAATATTTATATCATGCTTAAAATCATAAAGACCCATAATAAAGTCACAGGCACTGTAGCAGTTTAAAATTAAATCTGTCTCTTTTAAATTTATATTAAAGACACCATAGGCGCCCATGTTGCGTCCTGCCATCTGCATAGGACGTATAGCCTTGTCCTTAATATAGGTGGCAAGGCCTGACTGATATGGGACAACACCCATGCTCTCCTCAAATGGAGCAGGTGCACTGCCTGTCTTTATGTATACATCTGCATAGGCAACAGACTCATCTTTTTTAGATAGAATATTTATCTTCATAGTGTTTTCCTCAAAGCTCTTTGTTAACCTGCCACATGGAGCCTGCCTCCTGCAGTGCCACCACAGCGCGTGTGATATCGGCAATAGCTCTTTGAATATCATCCTCAGTTGTAAAACGTCCTATAGACAGTCTTAAAGTCGATCTTGCATCATTGTCACTAAGACCTAGGGCCTTTAGTACATAAGATGGTGTCAGAGCCGCCGATGAACAGGCCGAGCCTGTTGAGGCTGCAATATCTGACATGGTAGGCAGCAGCATATGACTGTCTATGCCTTTGAAGGTGACAGATAAAATGCCTGGCAGATGATGCTCCTGTGAGCCGTTTATAGATACATCCTTAAGCGCAAGCATGGCCTCCTTTAATTTCTCTCTTAGGGCCAGTATATGCTTTTTATCATCTGCAGCACGCTGTTGTATAAGCTCAAAGGCCTTGCCCATAGCTGCAACCTGATGTACAGCCACTGTGCCGGATCTAAGATTACGCTCCTGACCGCCACCATAGATAAGAGGCTCTATTTTCTTATCAAGAGGTCTTTTTATATAGATGGCGCCTACACCCTTAGGACCATAGATTTTCTCAGGCGTAAGTGATACTAAATCTATATTGCTCTTATCCAGATCAAGTTTCTCCCAGCCTGCACTCTGCGCACAGTCTGAATGAAAATATATGCCACGCTCATGACACATATCAGCAAGAGCATGAATATCGCTTATTGTTCCTACCACACTGTTAGCCTGTGCAATAGAGACTAAAAAGGTATCATCCTCAAGATAGCTCTCAAGCAGGGCACAGTCTACAGAGCCATCGGCATGAGGCTTTATATAACTTACTTTATATCCCTGTCTTTGCAGATAGGCACAGCTCTCAAGCACAGCCTTGTGCTCAATCATTGAGGTAACAATATGCCTGCGCCTGTCAGTTGCGGCAAGTCCCCGGGCCAGACCTATAATTGCAAGATTGGAGCTTTCAGTGGCACCTGAGGTAAAGGTTATATTAAGAGGTGATGAGCCTATACACTGACCTATCTGATCACGTGCAGTCTCAACCACATCGGCAGCCTCCCAGCCATAGACATGATCCTTTGAGGCAGGATTTCCAAAATGCCCACTGCCTGTAAGACAGGAGAGCATAACCTCACTTACTTGAGGATCACATGGGGTAGAGGCAGCATAATCTAAGTAAACAGGCAGCTTTATCTTGTGCATGGCATTTTCCTAATCGCAGTCTTCCTCTTTGATATGAGACATAGTCATGGCAAAAACCTGCTTGACGTGAGAGTCTGAAAGAGCATAAAACACTCTGCGACCTTCATTTCTGATTTTAACCAGATTGTATCTGCGCAGCTTGCTTAACTGATGAGATACGGCAGACTTGCTCATATTTAATATTTCACACAGATCGCTTACACACAAAGCGCCGTGCACATACAGAGCATTGACAATAGTCAGGCGTGTCGGATCGCTAAATGATTTGAAAAAAGCTGAGGCCAATACCAAATCGTCATTGCTATGCATTAATTTTTTAAT
>Reba_p2__coassemble_1419_pt1 | contig 12284 bp, 9 predicted proteins | sample Reba_p2__metabat2_low_PE_042 | metagenome-assembled genome bin Reba_p2 | reverse complement strand
GATAATGCCCCTTTTGGCACCTTTGGCTATGTCAATGTCATTGCCGCCTTATGTGTCATCCCTCTCTCGGTGCTCACAGCTCCTTTGGGCGTAAAGGCCGGCAAAAGTATCAGCCCTGTTACGCTAAAGAGAATTTTTGCCATAGCTCTTTTGATTGTAAGTGTCAGAATGCTTTTGTCTGCTATATAATATACAGATTGAATATTTTTATTTAACATAGGATTTTTTATGAGCGCAAACATTATAGATGGTAAGGAAATTGCAAAAAATCTCAGGGCTGAGCTTGCCCATCAGGTTGCTGCTTTTACTGACAGTGGTTTTAGAAAACCTGGCCTTGCAGTTATTTTAGTAGGCGACAATGCAGCCTCTCAGGTCTATGTGCGCAACAAGAAAAAAGCCTGTGAAGATGTGGGCATCAATACCATAGCCTATGATCTGCCAGCTACAACAACACAAAATGAGCTTGAGGCTCTTATTGACAAGTGCAATGCAGATGAGGCCATTGACGGTATTTTAGTGCAGTTTCCGCTGCCAGAGGGTCTTGATGAGACCAGAGTTATTGAAAAGATTGTACCGTCAAAGGATGTTGATGGCTTCCACCCTTACAATGTTGGCCGTCTGACTCAGAGAATTCCAACCTTAAGAGCCTGTACCCCAAAGGGTATTATGACTATGCTCAAAACTGTCAGAGATGATTTAAAGGGTGTCAATGCTTTAGTGGTAGGAGCCTCAAATATTGTAGGCCGTCCTATGGCTCTTGAGCTTTTGCTTGCAGGTGCCACTGTTACTGTAACCCATAAATTCACCAAGGATCTTGAGTCTTTTGTCCGTAAGGCCGATCTTGTAGTTGTAGCTGTGGGCAAGCCCCGCTTTTTAAACGGGCAGTGGATCAAAGATGGTGCCATTGTTATTGATGTTGGTATCAACCGTCTTGAAGATGGTTCTTTATGCGGCGATGTTGACTATGATGAGGCTGCAAAGCATGCCTCCTATATTACCCCTGTGCCAGGTGGTGTAGGTCCTATGACTGTGGCAACTTTAATGGAAAATACAGTACAGGCCTATAAAGATCATATAGGTCAGAAATAGATAACTTTTAATGATGTAATCCTGCACCTGCTGCAGGATTTTTTTATCCTGTATTTCTGCAGGCACAAAAAAGGCACCTTGCGGTGCCCCTGACTAACACAAAACTAATCAATCATATCCACACAGTCAAATTTGACATCAGGATCGACATCGGCGCTGTAGTCAACACCTTCAACCTCAAAGCCAAAGAGCTGCAGAAATTCTTTTTTATACTGCTCATAGTCAGTAAGCTCTTTTAAGTTCTCGGTTGTAACCTGTGGCCACAGCTCCTTGCACTTATCCTGTACGCTAGGACGCAGCTCCCAGCTGTCCATACGGATACGGCCATTGTCATCAACTTCAGCAGCATTGCCGTAAAGAGCATCTTTGAACATTCTGTAGATATGGGCAATAACGCTCTCATCAATACCCTGCTCACGCATTACCTTAAAGCACATGGAGATATAAAGAGGCATTACAGGAATGGCTGATGAGGCCTGAGTTACCACTGACTTTAAGACAGCAACACGGGCATCGCCGCCAAGTGAAGCTAAAAGCTCACGGTTGGCCTTAGCTGCTCTGTCAAGATCCTCTTTGGCCTTGCCAAGAGCACCGTGCCAGTAGATAGGCCAGGTGATTTCAGTACCAATATAGCTATAGGCTACAGTCTTGCAGTTGTTCTCAAGAACATCGGCATCCTTTAGAGCCTTCATCCACAGCTCCCAGTCCTGACCGCCCATAACCTTTACAGTATTTGCAATCTCTTCATCGGTTGCTGTCTCTACAGTAGCCTCAATAATGCAGTCGCGGTTGGTATCAATGGCAGTTGAGGTAAAATCCTTGCCTATGGTCTTTAATGATGAGCGTACTACCTCACCTGTATCTGGCATTTTGCGCACAGGGCTTGCAAGTGAGTAGACCACCATGTCAATCTTGCCTAAATCCTGTTTTATCATCTCAATGGCCTTGGCACGGCACTCATCTGAAAATGCGTCGGCATTGATATTTTTGGCGTACAGACCTTCCTTGGTGGCAAACTCGGTAAAAGCTGCTGTATTGTACCAGCCTGCATGACCTGGTTTTTTAGGAGAGCCGCACTTGGAGAAAAATACACCTAAGGTGGCAGCGCCTGAGCCAAAGGCGGCACTGATTCTTGAGGCCAGACCGTAACCTGTTGAGGCACCTATAACCAGTACCTTCTTAGGACCGTTTTCAATCTTGCCATGCTCTTTGACATAGGCAATCTGATTGGCAACATTGGCTCTGCAGCCTTCTGGATGTGTGGTTGTACAGATAAAACCACGCACTTTAGGTTCAATAATCATCAAATACTCTCCGTTAAATCTCTATCTGATTTATGCAATTATATACTATGTACCGCCCTAATTTCACAACAGTACTAAAAAGCTTGATTTAAAAATAAATTTAACTGCCATTTTTTACAAATTTATATGTAATTTAAGTGCAAAGCTGTTACTTTTTTAAAAAACATTAAAATTTTAGCCTCAATATCCCCTACCTGCCGCCAAACTTTGTATTGCTTATTGTTATACAAAAGGCTCAAAGACATGCCATCCGTAAGAGCACTTTAGAGCGCACTCTTTTTGCAACAATCCTGCATTAAAGTGCTTTTTTAAAGGTAATTGAAAAAGTTTTTCATATGTTCATTTTTGTATTTAGCTTAAAAAACTGACTTTAGACTTTAGAGCACTCTCTTGGCTCCTCAGGTTCAGGGCATCCTATCTTGTCGCCTTGATTGTGACAAAGTATAATTTTTGCAAAAAGTTTTTCTGCTCTGTTTATAGATAGCAAAGGCTTACTGCTGACTTTTATGTCATGTAAAACTGACAAAAAAGCTTATGCCTTTAAAAAGAAAAGATCTCGATGCTGTCAGATTTTAAGATAGTATCTAAACACAGGCGTAAAAAGCGTCACTTGCGTTAAAAAATACTTTTTAGTCGGAGATTAGATTGAATAAAACACTAAGGGCTCTTTTAGCCCCTTTATGCCTTGTATTTGCAGTAGGCTCTGCCAATGCCATAGCCCTAAGTGACAAACCTGTTGCAGGCTCATCTATTGCAGTGGCCTATACCCTGCCAGGCAGTAAAACCATTTATGGTTATAACAATGAAACTTATTTTCATCCAGCCTCAACACAAAAGGTGATAACAGCTTTAGCTGCTGTTTTATATCTGGGGCATGACTTTACTTTAACCACCAAGCTTCTGGTGCAGAAAAAAGCTATAGATGCCAATAGCAACTCTCTGCTTATTGATAAAGATGGAGTTTTACACTCGGATGTCATCATCAAGTTTACAGGAGATCCTACTCTTACCACACAAAAATACCGTCAGATGTTAGCCTTTTTGCGCGACACAGGGGTTAAAGGTATAAATGGCCGTGTGCTTTTGGATATATCGCGCTTTTCAGGCAAGTCACGCGGCAACGGCTGGTCCTGGGATGATCTGCCTGTATGTTTTACAGCCCCGTCAGCCTCAATTGTGCTTAACCGCAACTGCACCTATGCCGAACTTGCCACAGACGGTGTAGGCTCACGCGCCACTCCTGTCATTCCTGCTGGTATTCCTATACGTATCACCTCAGATGTGGTGGCTGTGAGCAACAGAGATTATGGCGGTGACTGTGAGCTTGAGGCCAATCTTTTTATTGACAACAATTATCATTTGACAGGCTGTCTGCCAGCTGACAATAATGGCAGACCTTATCCTATATCTTTGGCCATTGCCGATCCTGTGCGCTGGGGTTTAGACTGGACGGTTAAGATTTTAAACGATCTTGATATCAAGGTTACAGGCGGTATTGAGGCTGTCATGACCCCAAGTGATGATGTGCAGGCTATCTATCAGATAAAATCAGCTCCTATGCGCGATCTGGTCAAATACATGCTGCAAAAGTCCAACAATCTTTATGCCGATACTATAGCTAAAAATATTGCAGCTGAGTACTACAATCTGCCTGCCACCTATTACAGAGCTGACAGAGCCATGCGTTCTATTTTAAAGCAGTATGCCGACATCGATCTTGGCAATGCCTACATTGTAGACGGATCAGGCCTCTCTCCGCACAATCTGCTCTCGGCCAACAATCTTTTAGAGGTTTTAAGCTATATTCAAAAGCATAACAAGAATTTAGGATTCATGGAGCTTTTACCTGTATCAGGACAGTCAGGTACTCTGCAGTGGCGAGCCTCAACCTCACAGGAACCACTTAAGGGCAATGTCATAGCCAAAACCGGTACACTGCAGAATGTTTATAATCTAGCAGGCTTTGTTAAAACCAAAAGCGGAGCTACTGTACCTTTTGTTATTTTTGCCAATTCCATATCCTATGATGAAAGAACAAGAGACAGAGTTAAATACCGCATTATGCCTTCTCCGCATTATGGCTATGAGCGCTATCTTTTAGAGAAGATCTACAACGAACAGCCTATAGAGCGCGCACCGCAGTAAGTGCGCCTAAATTCAGCATGTGTACAAATATAGCCCTGATTAAGGTCATATTTGACTGATTCGGGGCTATAATGCACGTAAATACCAAGTCGAGGTAGTCATATGAAATTATTTGAAAAATCACACAAGCTTGATAATGTCTGCTATGACATAAGAGGCAAGATCCATCAGGAAGCATGCCGCATGGAAGATGAGGGTGTGCGTATTTTAAAGCTCAATATAGGCAATATGGCAACCTTTGGCTTTCAGGCGCCTGAAGAGGTGATACGTGACGTTATAAGAAATATACCAAACTCACAGGGCTACTGTGAGTCAAACGGTATATTCTCAGCCCGTAAGGCCATTGCACAGTACTATCAGCAAAAAGGCCTTAAGACTGTGGATGTTGAAGATGTCTTTATAGGCAATGGCGTATCTGAGCTTATAACCTTGTCCATGAATGCTCTTTTAAACAATGGCGATGAGGTTTTAGTCCCTGCCCCTGACTATCCTTTATGGACAGCAGGTGTGTCATTAGCCGGCGGCCGTCCTATTCACTATATGTGTGATGAACAGGCCTCATGGTTTCCTGATCTTGATGATATTAAAAAGAAAATCACCAAAAGAACCAGAGCTCTGGTGATTATCAATCCAAACAATCCTACAGGTGCTGTATACTCAACAGAGCTTTTACAGGAGATTATAGCCATAGCCCGCGAGCATGAGCTTATTATCTTTGCCGATGAAATCTATGACAAGATTTTATATGATGATGTGGCCCACAGAAGTATATGCACCTTGTGTGATGATGTGCCTATCATTACCTTCAACGGTCTGTCCAAAGTATACAGAGCCTGCGGTTTCCGTCAGGGCTGGATGATGATAACAGGTCCAAAGGCAGCACTTAAGGGCTATATTGACGGCATCAAGATTATGATGGCCATGCGTCTTTGTGCCAATGTTCCGCTGCAGTATGCCATTCAGACTGCACTTGGCGGCTATCAGAGTATCAATGAGCTTATAGTGCCAGGCGGCAGACTGCATACACAAAGAGAGCTTTTATATGAAAGACTCAATGCCATTGACGGCGTGTCTGTGGTCAAGCCTTTAGGTGCACTGTATATGTTCCCTAAACTTGATATTAAAAAATTCAATATAAAGGATGATCAGAAACTCTGTCTTGATCTGCTGCGCCAGGAAAAACTGCTGCTGGTGCAGGGTACTGGCTTTAACTGGGGAGCACCTGATCATCTGCGTTTTGTATTTTTACCAGATGTAGATGTTCTAAATGATGCCTGCGATCGCTTTGAGCGTTTTTTAAAGCATTATCATCAGTAATCTCTTTTTATCTAAAGGCCTCGCTCTTGCGAGGCTTTTTTGTATATCTGCTCAAATTTAGCATCACAGATATTGGAATAATTGCCTTTTTGCCATTATTATTAAGACATAAGTATATGATTATGGAGGCAAATATGGATAAAAAAGAGGATAAAGGCGACGGCATCATACACAAGTTTACAAAAGAGCTTGAAAATATTCCTGAGAGCACCACATATATTGAGGTGGCACAGGATACCAAAAGTAAATTTGCCCGTATCTATCTTCTTATACTCTGTGTATTTCTCTCTGTCATTATTACTTTAATCTCACCTTACAACATTTTAAGTGAGCTCAATCAGACTGTGATCTTTATGGTGCTCTCTTTAGGTATTGCTCTGCTTTTGATTGCAGCTATAGCCTCGGCTCTTGCCTACTTTATCTATCTGCAGTTATCCACGCTGAATATCAAGGTGACACAAAAAGAGGACAATCTTTTTTACAAGATAAAAAAGTCTTTAAAACATACAGCCTTTATCCTCTCACTCTCTCTTGTAAGCTTTTACAGCAGTGAGCTTATCCTTACCTCCATGGTCATGGAATTTTTAACTATAAGGCATATGTATCTTGTCAATATCATATGTCTAAGTCTTTTTACCTATTTCTTTTTGCTCTCATTCAACCTTATTGTCAATCTTATACAGGATATGATAAAGCATGCCCACAGCGTGGTTATACAGAGCGCCACAGGCAAGCGCAGCGAGTGATGCAAGGCTTTTGAATAAAAGGGCTATATTTTTGTGTTTATGCTACAATAATCAAAATTTTATTGTTGTGCCTCATGCAAGGAAAATATGGCTCAATGAGCGACAGCGAAGTATTGTTTGTGACAGACAAGGATGGCAGAAAGACTCACGCCCTTGTCCCTATAGACACGTATAATGCCCTCATGCAGCTAAAGGGTCTATTAAGACATACAGCCACGCTATCTGACAATGAGCTTTATACCTATCAGGTAAAGAATGTAACAGCAAGGGGCTATCCACAGGGTCAAAGGCATAAACCACGTTTTGTTGTAACCAAGGATTCACAGGTTACACTCTATTGTGCCAATACTCTGCCTCAGTATATTGTTGATCTTAAAGATAAGCTTATTGATAATGGTATAATTATTTTAGATCCAGTTCACAACTGCTTTGTCTTTACCAAAGATTACGAATTTGAAAGTGTCTCACGTGCCGCCTCTTTAATAGCAGGCACACTGCGTCCAGGACTTGATGTATTTGTCAACAGAGAGGGCTTTAGCCTCAAGGACTCAGGCTACGGACACAAAGCTAAAAAAAGCAAAACAGGAAAATAAGCATGAATAATAATGCGCCAAAACCTTCTTTTAAGAAAAAGATCTTTAATAAATTTTTAAAAAAAGATGGCAGCTCAAAGTTTGCAAAAGAGCCGTTCAATCACAAATCGCGCCCTCGCCGCTCAGATGAGGGTGAGTTTAAAGAGCGCAGAGCTCAGATCTTCTCAAAAGATGGTGTAAGAGATTTTTCTGCAAAGAATGCAAGATATGGCCGTGACTTTAAAAGACATGAGGGTCCTGATCTTAACATTGACTATTTAAATCTTGAAGATGGACAAAAGCGCATTGGCTTTTCACCATTTCAGATTCGTCTGGTGCAGAGTATTTTAAATGCAGTTTTTGTTGAGGGAAAAACCCTTGATAAGGCCTATTCCATATTCTTTGCCAAGGTCAAGCTTGAGAGTGTAGAGCAGGGCTTTATCATCAAGCAGATAAATGCCATGTTCTCGCATTTATCCTATTATGCCTATGTGGCAGGACTTAAAAGACCGTCTGATTTTTCACGTCATGTCAACCGTCTTATAGTTGTCTACTGCATGGTCAAGAAGTTCTCGGTGCCAAATCTTGACTGTGAGGGTTTTGACCGCTCAGGTGTAATAAAGCGCATTAATGAGGCCAATGAGGATACACTGCTCTCTCAGGGCTGCCCTATCTGGCTTGAGGAGCTGGCTTCAAAGGAGCTCAAGGAGCTCTGGGCTGCAGAGCGTGCCTGTCTTGCTCTTGAGCCAAAGCGTTTTATAAGAGCCAATACTCTAAAAACCACCCGTGAAAATCTGGCCAAAGAGCTGTCTTTGGAGGGTGTGGTGACACGTCCTGTCAAAGACTCGCCAATTGCGCTTGAGGTTACATCAAATTCAGCTTTATTTAGAACCAAAAGCTTTAAAAATGGTTTATTTGAGCAGCAGGATGCAGGATCACAGCTTATAGCTCCATTTTTGGAGCTTGAGCCTGGCCTTAGAGTGGTAGACACCTGCGCCGGAGCCGGCGGCAAAACCCTGCATATAGCAGCTCTGATGCAGGGCAAAGGCTCTATTATTGCCCTTGATACTCAAGAGTGGAAGCTTAGCGAGCTTAAAAAGAGAGCAAGACGCGCCGGGGCCTTTAATATTGAGCCGCGTCATATCAGCTCAAGCAAGATTATAAAAAGACTGTATGAGCATGCTGATCGTGTGCTTATTGACGCCCCATGTTCAGGTACAGGTGTGCTGCGCCGTACTGTAGATTCAAAATGGCGCGACAGCAGAGCCTCTTTAATTGAATTAAGACAGATTCAAAAGGATATTTTGGAGCGCTACAGCAAAATTGCCAAAGTGGGCGGTATCATTGTCTATGCCACCTGCTCTATTCTGCCATCTGAAAATCAAAAGCAGATAGAAGCATTTTGCAATGAGCATAAAGACACCTTTGAGTTTATAGAAGACAAGGTAGTGCTGCCAAGCAGTGGCTTTGATGGCTTTTATATGGCAAAGCTCAAGCGCATTGCCTGATTAAACTGATTTTTACTTTAAAACTTGAGCTCAGGCTCAAGTTTTTTTACATTTTTTTTGCCTATGTTTAATACCCCAGGATCCAGACGTAAAGGCTCTGTTGTCACCTATATACTTTTGTGTCTGTGCATTACCTTTGCCGGATCGCTTATAGTACCGGTGCTGTCATTTTATATGACGGTGCAGTTACACTACAGTGCCTTTGAGATTTCATCAATCTTTGTTATTCTGCCTATTATCTCTATTTTTGTGGTACAGGGGGCGGCAAGACTCTCTGATGGCATCATAGCAAGGCCTCTTATTATTTCCATTGCCTGCCTCTTTGGCATTGCAAGTCCTTTGTTTCTATCCTCACAGCCTGAGTTTATCCTGTTTTGCACCTTAGGCTTTGTGCTTTTATCCATCTATCCTGTAGCCTATCCGCAGATTTTTGCCTCAGCGCGCGAATATGCCTTAAAGTACATGACCACATCTGTAATGTACACCACCTTTCTGCGTTCTTTAGCCTCCCTCTCCTGGTCAGTAGGTCCGCCTATTGCCTATTTTATAGCCACAGATTTTAGCTTTAATGCCCTGTTTTATACCTGCTCTGCCATGTATCTTATAGCCATGCTCAGCGCCTTTTTCTTTCTGCCGCATATAACTTTTGACGGCCCTGTGATAGAGCATAACAAAAGCTCAGGCAGTTTTTATAAAAACAGACAGGTCATTTTGCTCTTTATTGCTATAGCCCTGCTCTTTACGGCCTTTTCGTCCTATATTGTAACCATGCCTTTGTATCTGACGCAGGAGCTTAAAACTGATGAGCATCTGCCAGGTATGATCTTAGGTCTGGCTGCCTTTATTGAAATACCGCTTATGTTTTTAGCAGCACGCATGGTACGACGCCTGGGCCTTAAATTTCTGGTCATAGCAGGCTCATACTGCCTGGTTATCTTCCTTGGTGCCATGTGTCTGTGCAGCTCACTGACACAACTTTTACTCATTCAGATATTCTCTGCTACCTTTATAGCTTTAGTCTCAAATCTTGGCATGATTTTCTTTCAGGAGCTTTTGGTTAAGATTCCAGGTCAGGCCACATCTGTGTATATCAATGCCTGCACCACAGGACAGATTATAGGCGGCGCTCTGATCTCATTATCATCACTTTACAGCTATAAAAGTATTTATCTGACCGGGGCTTTAATCTCACTTGCAGCCTGTGTTCTGCTGCACTTTGTCAAAAAGCAGGAGCATATACACTAAATAAGGTATTAAAAAGAAGTTGTAACAAAAGCTTTGCTCATAAAAAAAGAGATCATAAAGATCTCTTTTTTTATGTCTGTTTTATGGCCATCAAAGCATGGCCATATCTTTAAAAGCCGTCGCGGCGTGATGATCTTGAGCGTCTTTCACCCTTGATATTAGGTCTTTTATCTAGACGGGAGCGGGTAAAATCGCCAAATGATGGACGGCGCAGTTCACGGCGTACACTCTTGCGTGGTCTGTAATCTACGCTGTTGCCGTTGATATCACCGGCCTCATGACGATATTCGCCCTCATTGTTATCATCTGCAGCATAATTTCTGTCACGTCTGTAATCAGATCTGTCATGATCTCTGCCATCACGGCGTGAGCGTGAACGAGGAGGCTCTGCAGTATATTCTCTAAGCTCTAAAGCTCGGCCGCAGACTCTGGCCTTATAGAGAATATTGCGTGTACTCTCTGGCATACCCTCTGGCAGATCTACAGTGGTAAAGGTATCAAAAATTGATATCTCACCTATATACTTGCTGTCCATATCTGCCTCATTGGCAATGGCACCTACAATCTGTCCAGGTTTTGCGCCGTCACGACGGCCCACGGCCAGTCTGTAGCGCACCATCTGCATCTCAGGGAATTCACGCAGAGGTGATGCTACAGCTGATGGCAGGCGTGATCTGTCACGTCTGTCAGATCTGTCACCACGATCAAAGCGCTCATTTCTGTCATCAAAGGTTCTGACCTTGGGCTCTGGTATTGAATCATCTAAAAGCAGAGCACCATCTCTTTGTGCCATCTTGGCAAGAGCTGCAGCTAAAACCTCAGGCTCAATGGCATCATCATTGAGAATATCTGAGATAACCTCAAGATACATGCCAAGCTCACCTGCATCAATAGTCTCTAAAATCTGATTGCGGAAGTTCTCAAGACGTCTCTTGTTAACATCGGCAATAGTAGGCATGGACATAGGCTCGATTTTCTGACGTGTCACTCTTTCAATCTGACGCAGAGCACGTCTTTCACGAGGGGAGACAAATAAAATAGCCTCACCGTTGCGTCCTGCTCGACCTGTTCTGCCAATGCGGTGAACATAGGATTCAGCATCATATGGAATATCGTAATTGAACACGTGGGTAATACGTGTTACATCAAGACCGCGGGCTGCTACGTCTGTGGCAATAATAATATCTAAAGAGCCATTTTTTAATCTGTCAATAATTTTCTCAAGCTGACGCTGTGGAATATCACCATGCAAAGCGGCACAGGCCAGACCTCTGGCTAAAAGCTTGTTAGCCACATCCTCAGCATCGGTCTTGGTTCTGACAAAGACGATGACAGCATCGTAGCTTTCAACCTCCAGCATACGGGTCATGGCATCAATCTTGTGCACGCCTGATACCACCCAGTAGCGCTGACGCACTGTAGTTGCTGTGGTAGTTTTAGACTCAATGTGAATCTCCTGCGGCTCATGCAGATGATTTTTGGCTATGCGCTTGATGGCCTCTGGCATGGTAGCTGAGAATAAAGCTGTCTGACGCTGTTCTGGAGTATGGGATAAAATCCAGTCCACATCATCAATAAAGCCCATGCGCAGCATTTCATCAGCCTCATCAATTACCATATATTTGACATATGATAAATCAATCTTGCCTCTTTCAATCAGATCTATAAGACGGCCAGGGGTGGCAACTACAACCTGAGCGCCATGGCGCAGTGATCTTATCTGATTTTCATAGGAGGCACCGCCATAGATTGGTGCTACTCTAAAATCAGTTATGTATTTGGCAAAGCTCTGGAAAGATTCTGCAACCTGAATGGCAAGCTCACGGGTAGGCTCAAGCACTAAAGCACAGATGCCACGTGTTTTTTTATCTATATTGGATAATATAGGCAGAGCAAAAGCTGCAGTCTTGCCGGTACCGGTCTGAGCCTGACCTATCATGTCCTTTTGCATGAGCATAACAGGTATGGCCATTTCCTGAATAGGGGTTGGGCTCTCAAAGCCTAAATCCTTGATGGCTTTTAGTACCTGCTTGGATAAAGACAGGCTGTCAAAGGTGACAATTTCAGTATCATCGCCATCTAATATATCATCGCTACCCTCAAGCAGCACTGAGCTGTCAGCTCCTGATGACATCTGAACATTTAAAGATTGATTTTCAGTGGTATTTTCTGAAATCTCGTTTGCTGTGACATTATTATCTGTCATAAAAACTCCATAGAAATGGGGTCTTCAAGTTCTTCCCTACTTTGCTTTTTTACAATCTAGATGCAGAGCTGCTCTTGATAAAATCAAGGCTCTGTCTATAAACTGATACTCAACTCAATACTAGTATACTTTGATGCCTATAACCCTCAGGC
>Reba_p2__coassemble_1408_pt1 | contig 12416 bp, 10 predicted proteins | sample Reba_p2__metabat2_low_PE_042 | metagenome-assembled genome bin Reba_p2 | reverse complement strand
TTAAATAGCTTCCATTCCGCCCGTGGTGAAGGGCCTCTTCATGTTTATTTATAACATCAAGCAGATTGTCACGATACTGAGCCTGAACATCATCAAAGCTCTCACGCTTTAAATCAGAGAACATGCATGGTACAGATTTAGCTGTGGCAGTGGCGCAGGATTTAACATCTGCAAAGCTAATGACATGCTCTTTTTGTGTATACACATTGGTATTACGCTCATAGCCCAGAGAACCAAAGTTCTGCGCTCTTGCAGTCTCGCCAACCACAAAGAACATAAGCTTTGGCCTGTCAGAGCTTGAGAGTACCCTGGCATCGTCACCAAGACTTACATATTCCATCTTTTGAGGAAAATAAGTGTTCTTTACGTATTTGGTGCTGGCAATAATATAGGAAAAAGGCTGTATCTCTTTTAATAGTATCTTGTTGTTACGGCCTATAAATGAGTAAAGCTGATAATTTGGCAGCACTATTGACAAAGCAAGTACTGACAGCACTGCAAGAGTACCTATGCGCAGAGCCATATTTTTTAAAACTGACTGACCGTAATTTATCTTAAGTCTGTAGATAACAATAGCAGGCAGCAGACCTAAAAAGATAAAATACAGCACAGCAGATAATGAAAAATATGATGAGGCCTCAGAGATATATGTCTGAAAAATATTGGCTATCATGTCTGTATCAAAGATTACGCCGTAATTAACAGCAGCAAAGGTAACCATTGAATTGACAAGACATAAAATAATAAGTGCAGGTTTTAGCACGTATCTGTAGGAAAAAAGTGTAATAAAGGCTATAGCTACAAGAGAGCTTATAGCCACAGGGGTTAAAAGTTTAAAGAGCAGACTTAGATTGTCACTGTCAGTGTAGATCTGATTTACATGCATCCAGAACTGCGCATTATAGACCGTGGCAAAGGCAATAGCCGCCGCAACAGCAATAAACAGATAGTTACGGCTCATAGCTTTAAAATTGATAAAAGACATTTGTATATCCTTATTTTGTAATTTTAAAGTATGACTGAACCCTTAGTCTAAAAGTTCCTAAGTCTGTGCTATTTTTTGTCTTGTTGATATTTTTTAGCTAATCATATGTTTTTAAAATGCTGATATTGCGATTTTTATAAAGAAGATGCCTATCAGTTAAAAAATGAAAGCAATCCCATACCCAAAAGCACAAGGCCTGACACGCGTGTCATGATAATGCCAAAGTTTCTGCCAAGGCGACCTAAAAGCTTCATAGCTATAAAAGCATAGATGATATACCAGATAAGAGCTATAAAGGCATAGGTAGCGCCTAAAAGCACATATGGCAGCAGATCATCAAGGTGTGCTGTATCTATAAACTGTGGGTAAAAAGTAACTATAAAGATAGTGATTTTAGGATTGAGAGCATCACCTAAAAAGCCGGCTGCAAAGGCGCGGGAGGCTTTGACAGATGGCAGATTATCTTCTGCCTGAATACGTCTTACACTGTCATACAGAGCGCGTATACCAAGATAGATAAGATAGGCTGCACCTGCATATTTAACAATATTAAAGACATAGGGCATGGCCGTAAAAATGGCCACAAGGCCAAGACCTGCAAGTGTTGACTGCCAGAGTACCCCCAGAGCTATACCAAAGGCAGCGGCAATGCCGGCGCTTCTTCCTCCTGCTACGACCATACGTGTAGCAACAGCAGTATCAATACCTGGGGTTAAAGACATAAGCGTAGACGATACGACAAATGTCTTATAAAAAATTATGCCAGAGAGCATGATCTGTCTTTAATCCTGCTGCACCATGTGCCGCCCTACTCTTATGCGCTCTTGCTATTTGCTGCGGGCTCTTGATGAGTTGAGCTTCTTTTCAATATATTTGGCAAAAAGTGCAATTATAAGAATAACAATAAAATAGATAATGGCAGTGTATGAATATACCTCAAAAGGTCTGAAGTTTCGGGCAATAATGATCTGAGAGTTCATGGTCAGCTCACGTACAGAAATTACAGACAGAATAGAGGTGTCTTTTAAAGTTGAGATAAACTGATTGATAATTGGCGGGACCATGATGCGCAGAGCCTGAGGCAGCACAATATAGCGCATGGTGTTCAAATAGCCAAAACCCAGCGAACGTGAGGCTTCAACCTGACCTTTGTCAACAGCCTGAATACCACCTCTGAAAATCTCGGCAAGAAAGGCTGAGGCATTGATTGACAGTGTAATAATACCTGCAACTATAGGATTGAACTGTATATTTAAAAGGCCGCCTACACCAAAGAATAAGAACAGAGCAAAAATCAGAACTGGTACACCACGGATAAAGGCTACATAGGAGTGATAGATTGAGCGCAGATAAATAGAGTTGGATAACCCCATTAATGCCAGTACCATACCTATAATAAAAGCAAAGAACATGGACGCCACAGCCACAAGCAGCGTAGCTCCAAGACCTGCCATCAGATCAGGCAGACATTCAATTAAAAGCTCAAAATAATCACTCATGTTAAACCACAATATCTTTAATTTAGCGCATAAATAAAGCCCGACATTTGTCGGGCAGTAATTTTACAATAAAATTTAGAGATATTGACTTACAATTTTATCGTATGTGCCATTTTCTTTGATTTTCTTAAGGCCTGCATTGAATTTCTTGAGTAATTCCTGGTTGGCGCCCTTCTTTACAGCAAAACCGTACTGTGGAGTACCTGACACGCGAGGAATGGCGATCTCAAGCCCTTCCTGCACACCAATCTTAATCTGATAGGCTATTACAGGATAATCTTCTAAAAGGAAGTCGGCATTGGAGTTTTTAACTGCCATCATGGTCTCTGGAGATGATGTATAGTAGGCAACATCAAAGTCATACTTGGACTCGTTCTGCTCTACAAACAAAGCGCCTGTGGTGCCTTTCTTTACAGCGGCTTTCTTGCCCTGCAAATCTTCAATTTTAGTTACATTTGAGCCTTTGCGCACAATGACGGACAGACCTGAGTCAAAATAGCCCTCAGAGAAATCCATAATCTTTCTGCGCTCGTCATTCATATTGATACCGGCAATGGCACCGTCGAGCTGACCTGAGATAAGACCTGGAATTACAGCATCAAAGTTCATTGGCTTTAACTCATAGTCAAAGTCTGCAGCTTTTGCTACAGCATCTAAAACCTCAACATCGATACCGCGGTATTTGCCGTTCTCCTCCCATGAGAATGGGGCATAGGCAGCATCACAGGCAATTATAAACTCGCCTTCGGCCATGGCTGATGATGAAAAGAACACTGCAGAGGCAAGGGCTGTAATGCCAAAAATCTGCTTAACTTTCATAAAATTCTCCTAATGTGCTAAAGCATTAAATCTACAATACACCTCAATATAACATACAGGCATCAAAGAGCTTCATGTTTGAATGTTTTTACCATCTATAAAGCTAGGTATTTAACGCTTTTGCTATACAAACACCACTTTGGACTATAGCTTTGCACACTTATAGTGCTCTTTGCTTAAAAATAGTACATAATCATCAAACTTGCACATTTATATCGTTTTTATTTACAGTTTTGCAGAAAAATGTCCAGTTTTGGGCGTAACTTATTGATATTTTACTTTGCGTGACACAAAATCTAGCCTAATGCACCATATGTGTTTATTTTGATAATTCTTACTTAAGGAAAGCACGATGTCATTTTTACATATCAGCAAAACCAAGATGATGGTAGCTGCCATGACAGTAGCTTTTGGCGCCTCTGTATTTTCAGCCAATGCTGCTCTGTCAAGAAAGCCTCAGGACAATATTTTCTATGCAACATCAACCGATCCGCTAGGTCTTGATCCAGCCTTAGTTGATGACTTTGATTCAGGCAACGTCTCATCAAACATCTACGAAGGTCTTATGGGCTTTAAGAAGGACAACACTGAAGTTGTACCTCTGCTTGCAACTTCATACGATGTATCAGAAGATGGACTTACCTATACCTTTAAACTGCGTCAGGGTGTTAAATTCCATGACGGCACCCCATTCAATGCCCAGGCTGTAAAATTCAACATCGAGCGTCAAATGCCTGAAAATGCCGTGGCCAAGATGTCATATGCTTCACTCGTTTTTGGTGATGTAGCCTCATCCGAGGTAATTGATGACTACACCATCGCCATCAAGATGAAAAAGCCTTCAACCCCATTCCTGCACAATCTGGCCATGTGCTTTGCTGCACCAATTGTCAGCCCTACAGCCTTGCAGAAATACAACAACAATGTCAACGAGCACCCTGTCGGCACCGGCCCATATCAGTTTGTAGCCTGGGACAGAGGTCAGCAGGTTATTTTAACCCGCTTTGATGACTACTGGGGTGAGAAGGCCAAGACAGCCAATATTATTATCAGAACCATTCCTGAGACATCTGCCCGTGTTGTTGCTCTTAACAACGGTGAGATTGACGTAGCTTTCGGTCTTGATGCCAACGTTATGGATCAGGTCAAGCAGGGCGGCAATGTAATTCAGAACGAAGAGGGTATGAACACCAACTATATGTTCTTTAACCTCAATCCTAAACAGAATGGCCCTACCATGGACAAGGAAGTACGTCGTGCTCTTGCCATGGCTGTTAACGTACCAGAGCTTGTACAGTCTTTATACAAAGAGTATGCCTCTGTTGCCACAACCTTCCTGCCTACTTTCGTACCAGGCTATTCAAAGAATGTAAAACCTGTAGCCTACAATCCTGAAAAGGCCAAAGAGATCCTGGCCAAGAAGGGTGTAAAGAGCGTCAAGATCATGGTTTACACCGGTGCCCGTCAGTACAATCCAGTTGGCGGTCAGGTCTTAGCTGAGGCTGTTCAGGGCTATTTAAGCAAGGTTGGTGTTCAGGCTGAACTTTTAGTGTATGACTGGGCTACCTTCAAGAACAAGCTTCTAACCGACTACTGGGATATTGGTTTCTTAGGCTGGAACGGTGACAATGGCGATGCTGACAACTTCCTGTATCTCTTTGCCGACGATGATCCTATCAACAACAACCCAAGATGGGTAAATCAGGAGTACAGAGATTTAATCGCCAAGGGTGCAGCCACTCCAGAAGGTGCCGAGCGTAATGCCATCTATGAGAAGGCTGAAATGATTTTGGCCGAGGAGTGCCCTATTCTTCCAATCTCTCACGCCCGTCAGTTAGTTGCCTACAGACCAAATATCGAGAATCTTCTCTATCATAAGATAGGTCTGTTCTTCTTCCAGGGCACTGAGAAGAAATAATTTTCATTGACTTGTTTAAAGGCGGTGTATAACCGCCTTTATTATATCTCCAGCACTCTCTTAACATTCCCGTCAACTTTTTATTGACCCTAAACACCAAAATTTCAGCCAGAACTAGTATAAATGTCTTATACACAGGACCTTTTTGCCCCATGATGGTGCCTTGTTTTCTTTGAAATTTACCTGCTTTAGGATATAATAAATCATTATTTGAATGGGGCCTGGCCGTGTTTGCTGGGCTTTTTTTATGTACAACGCAATTTACTTTTTAAAGAGGTAACATAGGTGTTTGTCTACCTTATAAAAAGACTGCTGATGCTTATTCCTGTACTCTTTTTAGTATCAGTTCTGGTCTTTCTGATTATGCGTGTCTTCTCTCCTGATCCTTCCATGATTGTTCTAGGTCAGCACGCTACCATAGAAAAAGCAGCCGCATGGCGTGAACAGATGGGTCTGAACAAACCTATTATCACGCAGTATATAGATTATATGACAGGCGTTCTGCAGGGGGATTTTGGTGTTTCATACTTTACCAATACTCCAGTTGCCTCAGAGCTTATGGCCAGACTGCCTGCCACCATTGAGCTTGCAATCATTGCCATTATAGTTGCCTCCATCATAGGCGTTATTTTCGGTATCATATCTGCAGTCAAAAAGAATTCAATTATTGATAATATGACCATGACAGCCGCCCTTATTGGCGTGTCTATGCCTGTATTCTGGCTTGGTATTCTGCTTATTATCCTTTTTTCAGGATATCTGCACCTTGTACCATCTGGCGGTCGTATTGATACATTGATGAAGCCATTTGGCGGCACAGGTTTTTATTTCTACGACACTCTTATCATCGGCGATTATGAGGCATTTTTCAATGCACTGTCCCATGCTGCGCTGCCAGGTATAACACTTGCAGCCTACTCCATGGCCATCATTACCCGTATGACACGCTCCTCAATGCTTGATGTGCTGCATCAGGACTATATAAGAACAGCTAAAGCCAAGGGTCTTAGCTCCTATGCTGTCATCGGACGTCATGCCTTTCGCAATGCCCTTTTGCCTATTGTCACTGTTATAGGTTTACAGTTTGGCGCCCTGCTCTCAGGAGCCGTGCTTACTGAAACTGTATTTTCATGGCCAGGCATCGGAGCCTATGCTGTAGAGTGCATTCTACGTTCAGACTTCCCTGTCATTCAGGGTGTGGTTTTAATTGTGGCCTTTATTTTCGTATTTATGAATCTTATTGTTGATCTGCTCTATGCCGCTCTTGATCCTAGAGTCAAATACGGACAGGAGGGAGCCTAAATGACAGATGTTACTTTAACTCCAAAGCAGTCTCGCTTTGCTGATATGGCCTCAGCTATTGCCTCCAACAAAGCTGCGCTTACAGGTCTTATCTTTATTCTATTGCTGGCCACCACCGCCATTGTTATTGCAGCTACTCAGGCCATGGGATTGCAGATACTGCCTTATGACCCAAATCTTGCCAACATGGAAAAGGCCTTTATTACCCCAAATGCCGAGCACTGGTTTGGTACAGATCAGTTAGGTCGTGATATCTTCTCACGTGTGCTTGATGGCACCAAGGTATCACTTAGCGTAGGCCTGTCAGCTGTAGCTATTTCCCTGACTCTTGGTACCATCCTAGGCGCCATGGGCGGTTATTATGGCGGTCGTCTTGATAATATCATCATGCGTATGATGGATGTGGTGCTCTCTGTACCATCAATTCTGCTGGCCATAGCCTTTATGGCAGCCTTAGGCCGCGGTCTTGACAAGGCTGTTTTAGCCATTGGTCTGGTATCAATTCCAGAGTATGCCCGTATAGCCAGATCCTGTGTTATATCAGTAAAGGCCAATGACTATATTCAGGCAGCCATTGTGACTGGTGATACCAATTTAAGAATTATATTCAGACATATTCTGCCAAATATTACCTCTCCTATTGTGGTCAGAGCCACTTTAGGTATTTCAACTGCTGTGCTTGACACAGCGGCTCTAGGCTTTTTAGGTCTTGGTGTACAGCCTCCGTTTGCAGAGTGGGGAGACATGCTGGCCCGTTCACGCAGCTTTATCTTCTCAGCTCCGCATACCTTAATCTTCCCTGGCCTTGCCATTACGCTTACAGTGCTTGCCTTCAACCTCTTTGGCGACGGTCTGCGTGATGCTCTAGACCCTCGTTCAAGAAAGCGCTAGGAGATAACAATGTTACTTGAAGTTGAACATTTAACTACACAGTTTCAGACCAGACGCGGTGCAGTGCAGGCCATCAAGGATGTAAGTTTTTCTATTGAGCGCGGGCAGATTCTGGCTCTTGTAGGAGAGTCAGGCTCTGGCAAGTCCGTTACCTCTTTATCCATCATGGGACTATTAAGTTCCAATGGCAAAGTTGTAAACGGCACTATAAAGTTCAATGGTGAGAATCTGCTTGAAAAGACAGACAGACAGCTTCGCTCTATTCGCGGCAATAAAATATCTATGATCTTCCAGGAGCCAATGACCTCCTTAAACCCTATCTTTACTGTAGGCGATCAGATTATAGAGAGCATACGCGAACATACTGATATGAACAAAAAGCAGGCCTATGAGAAAATGCTCTATCTTTTAGATACTGTAGGCATTCCAAATCCTGCCAAAAGAGCCGGCGACTATCCACATCAGATGTCAGCCGGCATGCGTCAGAGAATAATGATTGCCATAGCCATGGCCTGCGAGCCTGAGCTTTTGATTGCAGATGAGCCTACAACAGCTCTTGATGTAACCATTCAGGCACAGATTCTCGATCTTATCTATAAGATGCGTGAGACCTTCAACATCTCTGTACTGCTTATCACCCATGATCTGGGTGTAGTAGCAGAGGCTGCAGACAAGGTTGCTGTTATGTACTGCGGCCGTATTGTAGAGCATGGCACCACAGATGAGATTTTAACCTCTCCTTTGCATCCTTATACCAATGGACTGTTAAAGTCTATTCCGCGCCTTGATGATACAACCAAGCGCCTGTATACCATTGACGGCATGGTACCTCCTCCGGAGCTGGTGCCTCCAGGCTGTGCCTTTGCCGACAGATGCCCACAGTGTACAGATGAGTGCAGAGCCTCACTGCCTGCACTTGTTTCAATAGGCAACAGACAGGTACGCTGTATCAAGGCAGGAGAATAATTTGTATGGAACAACAGAATAAAAAAGAAGTGCTTTTGTCTCTGCGTAATCTGAGCAAGCACTTTACCTTAAAAAGTGGCTTTTTAAATTCCAAAAAGAGCACTCTCAAGGCCGTGGACAATGTATCTATAGACATCTATAAAGGCGAATGTTTTGGCCTTGTAGGAGAGTCTGGCTGCGGTAAGACCACTCTTGGTAAAATGATTGCAGGTCTGTATAAGCCTACATCAGGTGAGATCTGGTATGAAGGCACTGATATTGGTGCCATCAAAATGGCCCAAAGACGCAAATTCTGCAAAGATATACAGATGATTTTCCAGGATCCATACTCATCGCTAAATCCGCGTATGACCGTGGAGGAAATCATCTCAGAGCCAATGATTGTCAATAAAACCCATTCAAAGGCCGAAATCTCCAAGCGCGTAGCTCATCTTCTAGAGTGTACAGGTCTGTCAAGCTCCTATCGCTCACGCTATCCACATGAGTTCTCTGGCGGTCAGAGACAGAGAATAGGTATTGCCAGAGCTCTTGCAGTTGAGCCAAAGCTTATTGTCTGTGACGAGGCTGTATCTGCGCTTGACGTATCCATTCAGGCTCAGATATTAAATCTTTTAGGCGATCTTAAAGATGAGTTCAAACTCACCTATCTTTTCATCGCCCATGGTCTTGGCGCTGTAAAACACATCTCTGACAGAATAGGTGTAATGTATTTAGGCTCAATGGTTGAGGTGGCTCCAAAAGAGTCAATCTATGATGCTCCATGCCACCCATATACCAATGCCCTGATCTCAGCTATTCCAATTATGGACAGAGAGAAGAGAAAACAGCGCATCCTGCTCACAGGTGATCTGCCATCACCTATAGATCCACCTAAAGGCTGTCGCTTTGCCTCCCGCTGTTATAAAAACTGCTCTTACAAAGGTGAAGAGCAGAGACTTGAAAGCTGCGGGGACAATCATCTTGTAGCATGCAGATATGCTATGGAGCAGCTGCAGGCAAAATAGAGTGCATAACATAAAAACGGGCGCATCAAGGCGCCCTTTTTTTATACTTTAAATTAAAGCCTGTAACAAATTATAACGGCAGCCTAAGCTGCCGTTTTTGTTTGTTAATCTGCTCTGTTGCGCAGTACTGTAGGAATTTCCCACAGCTGTGATTCTTCACTATCCTTGCTGCTCATAGGGCTGCTGATTCTAACCTCCTCAATAGGAGCGGCCGGAGCTTCAATCTCGCGGTTGACATTAGAAGAGCCTGCAGGAGCTGTAAATGGATTAGCTGAAGGAATAGAGGCATTGCTCTTGCCTGGCTCAATATACTGCGGTTCACTCTGACTCTGGGCATTAGTCTGAGACATATTGTAAAAACCGCTCTTTTGAGCCTGCATAGCAGCATTGCGGCGTATAGGACCCTGAGCCCTGGCCACAGCTGCCGAACCTTCATTACCGCCATCAGAGCCTGAAATGCCTGTAATAATAATAGTTACATGAATTTCATCCTCATCAAGCTTCTCATCCCAGATAAGACCAAACTTGCTGTCTGAATCCTCTGCAGCATAATGCTGAATAGCATTGGATATATCCTCCCACTTGTTGATAGGAAGATTTGGATTGACTCTGGCATTAACCAGAAGACCTGTTGCAGATGAAATATCAACCTGCTCAATCAGTGGTGAGTGAATAGCCTTCTGAATAGCATCTTCAACGAAGTTGGCACCCTTACCAATACCATTGCCAATCATGGCATTGCCACGGCCCTTCATAGCCATCTTGACGTCATTAAAATCAATGTTGATAAAGGCTGGAGCCAAGATAGAATCTGTTATGCCCTTGACTGCATTTAACAGCACATCATTAGCCTCATTAAATGCATTGGCAATTGAAATATTAGCGCCAAGATTCTTTAATAGCTTGTCATTGTCAATAACAATGATGGAATCTACACGCTTTGACATCTCTGAAATGCCAGACTGGGCATTTACCATATGTCTCTTGCCTTCAAATCTGAATGGTTTGGTAACCACACCTACTGTAAGAGCACCAAGCTCTCTTGCGATCTCAGCAATAATAGGAGCGGCACCTGTGCCGGTACCACCGCCCATACCGGCGGTTACGAATACCATATCTGAATCAGTAAGAAGCTTTTTAATATCCTCACGAGACTCCTCTGCCGCATTGCGTCCTATATTAGGATCACATCCTGCACCTAAACCGTGAGTAAGCTTGGCACCAATCTGTACCACTTTATGTGATGATGAGCGTGACAAAGCCTGTGCATCTGTATTTATGGTTAAAAACTCAACACCACCCAGACTCTGATTAATCATGTATTGAATTGCATTACCACCGCCGCCACCGACGCCTACTACGCGGATCTTGCAAGCATGAGGGGTTTGCAGGTTCTGGCTACCGCCAACACTTTCTATTTGAAAATCGCTCATTTTAACTCTCGCTGGACAGAGATTTATCTTTTGAAAAAATATATTCGTTTAATTATATACATAATTTTAGCATCTATTTAAAAAAAATGCTCAGCTCATAATCATAAGCTCAAAACAACACAATTAAGATCACATTATGCAGATACAATAACCATAAAAAATAAGAAAAAGGCGGACACTGCCGCCTTCTATGTATGGACAAAATCCTAAATCAGTCAGCTCTGTTTCTTAAAACTGGCGGTACTTCCCATAACTGAGATTCAGATGAATCATCAGCCTCACCAAGTTTGACCTCCTGCGGCTCCATCAGATGGATGGTTGTGCTCTCCTGATTGCTTGGAGTTGCTGTTGGTGCAAAAGGATTTACATTGGTTTTCAAAGGAGAAGCCGGAGCTGCTGTCTGTACCTCCATGCCCTCTTGTGATCTTGTAAAAAATCCGCTCTCCTGTGCTCTTGCAGCACTGTTGTTGTGGCGTATAGAGGCCTGAGCTCTGGCCACAGCAGATGAATTTTCAACAGGAACATCAGAGCCTGAGATGCCAGCTATTAAAATGGTGATAGAAATCTGATCCTCGGCCATCTTGTCATCAAAGGTAAGACCGAATTTACAGTCAGCATCCTCATCGGCATAGCTTTGAATCTCATTGCAGATATCTTCCCACTTGGCAATTGGGAAGTTTGGATTGACTATAGCATTGGCCAGAAGACCTGCAGCTGATGAGATATCAACCTGTTCGATAAGGGGTGAATGAATGGCCTTTTGAATAGCATCTTCAACGAAGTTGGCTCCCTTGCCCATACCATTGCCAATCATGGCATGGCCGCGGCCTGACATTACTGTGGTTACGTCGGCAAAGTCAAGATTGATAAAGCCTGGCTTGGTAATTGAATCAGTAATGCCTTTTACCGCATTTAACAGTACGTCATTGGCCTCGTTAAAGGCATTTACAATTGAGATATTAGCACCAAGGTTCTTTAAAAGCTTGTCATTATCTATAACAATAATGGAATCTACACGCTTTGAGAGCTCGGAAATACCTACCTCGGCATTTACCATATGTCTCTTGCCCTCAAATTTAAAAGGCTTGGTTACAACTGCCACAGTCAGGGCTCCTGCCTCCTGGGCAAGCTCTGCAATAATAGGAGAGGCACCGGTGCCGGTACCACCGCCCATACCGGCAGTGATAAATACCATATCAGAGCCGTGCAGCAGCTCTTTGAGCTTTTCACGTGATTCTTCAGCTGCCTTACGGCCTTTCTGTGGATCACAGCCTGCACCAAGACCGCTGGTAAGCTTGACACCTATCTGTACCACTTTGTGGGCTGTAGATTTGGTCAGAGCCAGAGAGTCAGTATTGACTGAAATAAACTCTACACCAGTGAGTTTCTGATTTATCATGTGCTGCAGTGTATTGCAGCCGCCTCCGCCAACGCCTACCACGCGAATCTTACATGGGCAGGATGGATGAATACAGTTGCTTACCTGATCCATATCATTTGTTACACTGTCTAGTTTAAAATCGCTCATAAAAAATCTCGCTTGCAAGAGGCTCTGCCTGGTACAACAATCAGTTCAAAACCTATTATATACATATTTTA
>Reba_p2__coassemble_1405_pt1 | contig 12450 bp, 10 predicted proteins | sample Reba_p2__metabat2_low_PE_042 | metagenome-assembled genome bin Reba_p2 | reverse complement strand
CCACGGATCTTCTAACACAAGATCGTCAGATCTTCTTCGCAATATTCAACATTAAAGTGACTATAAAAAATTGTATGCATGGATAAAAGAGTTGGCTTTGACAGAGCCATAGCTGCTGTATAGCTTTTACCTCTGTAGAGATAAAAAAGTTTATTTAAGATGTCAGAGGCGTAAAAAACATGTATATTGAGCGCAGGAATTTTTTAGTATTGAGTACATGATACACAAGCTTTGATACACAAGATAAAGGCACATACTTATGACAGACAATGAAATACGCGCCACAATTGATGCATTAAATGCCAAAGATGATTATGATGGTATAATTGATTTTATAGCTACACTTGATAATGTTGACTTTGACTGCGCACTGCAGCTTGCAAGAGCCCATATCAACAAAGCCAACAGGGCAGAGCCATCTTATGCCTACAAGCTTTATTTAAATGCCTCTGATATTTTAGACACCTATGCCCAAAAGGGTAAGGACAGCCCGTCATGGCTGTTTTATAAAGGCTATACACTCTTTAAATTAAATTTAGTCTCAGAGGCTCTTATCCGTTTTGAAAGGGCTATGCGTTTTGTCACCATCAGTGACGGTGCTCTTTTTAATCAGATAGGCAATATGCTAAAGATCTGTAAAACCCTTGAGGCAAGACTGTCTGAGACTTTATCTGATGATGATCTTAATCTTATAGATGAGCATATACAAAAACATTTTGGTTCATACAGTGTTTTAAGTAGCAGCGACAGCATTGATCTAATAGATGTAGCCCCGACAGAGAGTCACAATTATCATGTGATTATGACAAAAGGTCTGTCAGCCTTTTTAATGGATGTGCCAGATGGTTTTGATAAAAAGAGCAATGCTCGTATTGAGCTTGCCATTGCTCTGCCATTGAAGTGGGATAAGAGCAATACCTGGCCTTTTGAGCTTTTAAGAAAATTAAGCATGCTTTTAAAATCTGGCAACAGATTTTTAGGCTTTGGCTTTACTCTTGATAATGAAAAAGCATTTGCCAAAAATACTGCCTATACAGGTGCCATGCTTACAGCCCTTGGCGATTATAGCAAGGAATCTCAGGCTATAGAGCTTGCAAATGGCGATACAGTCAATATCTTTCAGGTAGTACCGCTTATGCCAATGGAAGTTGCCTACAGACAAAAGCATCAGGCACAAGAGCTTTTAGATCTGTTTAAACTGCGTCATGTGGTACTAAGTCCATTAGTTGATGGCAGAGAGGATGTCTGTCAGTCAATAAGCGCCAAGAGCGTATAGTCTTTCTATTATGGCAGGTAGTACCTGCCATATAATCACACACTCAGTCTTAAACCTTTAAAGTCCAAAGATTTAATCAGCTAAGTTCAACCTTATCCTCTTTATCCTTGTCATCAATATCTATAATGCTGCCGTCGCTGATGGCAGGAGCCTGTCTTGAAAAGCTCTCAAGCAAGGAGCACAGACTGCCACGCCCTAGTGACAGACGGTTTTGTGCCTGCGCAAAGCTTGAGTGCAGCTGCTCAAGTTTTCTGCCGCTCTCATCAAAGGCCTCTTTGACAAGAAGACTCTTTTTATAGATAGCCATGGCATTTTTGACAATATCTTTGACCCTGTCATTCTGTGTGGCTAAAACCCACAGATTGGAGACTACACGCAGTGCAGGCAGCAAAGTCTGCGGGCTGACAAGATAGATATTTTTAGAGGCGGCATAGGCATACAGATCGCTTTTATACTCAAGTGCGCAGCTCAAAGCTCCGTCAACTGGCACAAACATAAAGATAAAGGATGGGGAGTTAAATGAGCTGTATTCATCATAACGGGCTGTGGCGAGCTCATCTATATGCGCTTTTATAGAATTTGTGTGCGCCTGTAGCGCTTTTTGTGCCAGAGCATTATCCTGTGCATTTACAAAATCTGTATAGGCTGTAAGAGAGCATTTGGCATCAATGATAATACATTTGTTCTCAGGTAGATTGACTATAACATCTGCTCTGCCCCTTTCATTGAGATCGCGTCTGCCGGCCACCTCTCTTTTATACTCAAAGCCTTTGCGCAGTCCTGAGTTTTCAAGCACCAGCTCAAGCTGATGCTCTCCCCACATACCCTGTGATTTACCGCCTGATTTCAGGGCTTTTATCAGATCATCGGCTTTGAGCTTTAAATTAAGCTGTGCCTCATTGAGTCTGTCAAGCTCCTGTTTTAAAGCTCCTGACTGCTCTGAGTTTATCTTCTGCACCTTAGTTATAAGATCGCGAAATACATAAAGCTCTTCTTTTAAAGGCTGCACAGCCTTGCCAAAGGAGTTTAAGGACTGTTTTTGCAGATCATCACTGCGCTTTTGCACAATCTCCTCAGATAAGGACTTAAGGCGGCTTTCAAGCTCAAGAGACTGAATTTTATAGCGTCTGTCATTCTCCTCTGCAAGAAGCTCAAGAGCATCAACCTGCCCCTCAAGTGAGGCAATTTTCTTAATCTGCTCATTGTGCCTTGCTATAAAGCTTTTAAGCTCCAGATCTTTACTCTGCATGCTTTGTGTAAGCTCTTTTATTTTAAGATCAAGATTTTTATTATCCTGCCTTAGTGCAATGGCCATATGCTCAGTATCTTTTAGCACTAAAGACTGCTCTTTGTGTGCCTTATCAAGCATCTGCAGTCTTTGTAGCAGATCTGTATTTAATGTATCTAAGGCATCAGCCTTTGTCGACAGCTCAAGACTGTGTGTTTTTAGAGTATAGATGACATAGATAAGGTAAATGATGCACAACAGGGCGGCCAGGGCTGTATAGATACTGTGACGGGCAAGAAAATCGGCAATAAACATGGCTTTACACACAAAAATAAAACAAAAGACAATTATATGTCAAAAAGAGGGTTTTATTTTAATCCTAAAAGAACAGGACATTTTATTAAGCAAAATACTTATAGCCTGGCTTTGTAAAATATGGTCAAAAACTGTGTAAGCAGTGTGCTTTTTCTATAATGAGGTTTGACCGCAGACGTAAAAAAAAGCATAATATCAAGATTATTTTACTGACTTTTATATGCTTTAGTATAAAGAGTATAAGAGCTAGGTCTTTTTTTATTGTTGTAGCACATACAGGAGATTTGTGTGAAAACCTGGCATGATATTATAGGCCCGCTAAAGGGTAGTGAAAGTTTTCAGAATGTTTTGCATTATGTGGCAGTAAAAAGAGCTGAGGGTGATGAAATCTATCCACCTGACAGCGCCGTCTTCAATGCGTTTAAATATACAGCCTTTGATAAGCTTAAAGTTGTTATAGTAGGTCAGGATCCTTATCATGAGCCAGGTCAGGCCATGGGACTTGCCTTTAGTGTGCCTGTCGGTGTAAAAACTCCACCGTCACTTGCCAATATCTATCGTGAGCTTAAGGATGATATGCCAGGCTTTAGCGTACCTGAGCATGGCTGCCTTATTCCATGGGCAAGACAGGGTGTGCTTTTATTAAATTCAGTACTTACAGTTAAAAGCGGTGAGGCCAACTCCCATCACAATCAGGGATGGGAGGATTTTACCGACGGTGTTATCAAGGCTTTAAATGACAACTGTGAAAATCTGGTCTTTATGCTCTGGGGCAACAGCGCAAAAGCCAAATGCAAGGATGTGGACAGAGAGCGTCATTTAGTGCTCGAGGCTGCACATCCAAGCCCTCTGTCTGCCTATCGCGGCTTTCTAGGCTGCAGACATTTTTCTAAAGCCAATACCTATCTGCACGAGCATGGCAAGACTGTTATCAACTGGCAGCTGCCTTTATACCTTGACGGCAGCGAGACATTATAGATTAAAGGATTTTAAGGAGATTTAATGATAGACGTAGAAAAGGCACTGCGCGAGATTGCCCGCGGCGCTCAGGAAATTATCCCAATTGAAGAGTTAAAGACCAAGTTAAGCTCAGGCCGTCAGCTTATTATCAAACTGGGCATGGATCCAACCGCCCCTGATATTCACCTGGGTCATACTGTAATTTTAAACAAGCTAAGAACCTTTCAGGAGCTTGGCCACAAGGTTATTTTAATTATTGGTGACTTTACAGCAGCTGTAGGCGATCCATCTGGCAAGAATACTACAAGACCGCAGCTCTCTCGTGAAAAGATTTTAGAAAATGCGCAAACCTATGCCACACAGGCCTTTAAGATTCTGGATAAAGAGAAGACTGAAATCAGATATAACTCTGAATGGCTCTCAAAGCTTGGCACCGATGGCACCATTGCTCTTGCCTCAAAACTTACTGTAGCAAGAATGCTTGAGCGTGAGGATTTTACCAAGCGTTTTCAGGGCGGTATTCCTATTGCCATTCATGAGTTTTTATACCCACTGTTCCAGGGCTATGACAGCGTTGCGTTAAAAGCTGACGTGGAGCTTGGCGGTACTGATCAGAAGTTCAATTTGCTCATGGGCCGTGAGCTGCAAAAGGATGCAGGTATTGAGCCACAGTGCGTACTTATGATGCCTCTGCTTGTAGGTCTTGACGGTGTCAAAAAGATGTCAAAGTCAGCTGGCAACTACATTGGCGTGCATGATGCTCCTGCCGAAATGTTTGGCAAGATTATGTCACTCTCTGATGATCTGATGTGGTCATACTTTGAACTGCTATCCTTCAGACCAATTGAGGAGATTGAGGATCTTAAAGAACGCTGTGCCTCTGGTATGAATCCACGTGATGCCAAGATTGAGCTGGGCCGTGAAATTGTTGCAAGATATCATGGTGATGAGGCTGCCAATGCCGCTGTTGATGGCTTTATCAATCAGTTTGCCAAAGGCGCTATTCCAGAGCAGATGGATGAGTTTACCCTTGAGTTTGTCTCACTGCCAAATCTTCTAAAGGATGCAGCATTATGCGCCTCAACCTCAGAGGCCATGCGCATGATTAAGCAGAATGCCGTAAAATGTGACGGTGAGGTCATCTCAGATGTCAAGGCCACCCTAGGTGCCGGCACCTATGTTATTTCTGTAGGCAAGAGACGTTTTGCCCGTATTACCATAGCCTAAGTTGAGGTATTTATGACTCAGGATGAATTAAAGGAAATGGTAGCCCTTGAGGCTTTAAAATATATTCCAAGCTCTGGTATTTTAGGTGTGGGCTCTGGCTCAACTGTAGTCAAATTTATTGAGGCCATACATAAAAACGGCATCAGGGTTGAGGCTGCAGTATCAAGCTCCAACAAGACTACAAAACTGCTTGAGCAGATTGGGGTGCGCGTGCTTGATCCAAATGAATGTGAGCCATATGCAGTCTATATTGATGGAGCTGATGAGGTCAATCCTGCCTTTGATATGATTAAAGGCGGCGGTGCCTGTCTTACCCGTGAGAAGATTCTAGCTTCCATGGCTGAAAAATTTATCTGCATTGTGGATAAATCAAAGCTTGTAGATACTCTAGGTGCCTTCCCTCTGCCAGTTGAGGTTATTCCAATGGCCCGTGAGCAGGTGGCCCGCACTTTACGTGCCATGGGAGCCAATCCTGTGCTGCGTCAGGACTGCATTACTGACAATGGCTGTGAGATTTTAGATCTGCATGATTTTATGATTGCAGATCCTGTGTCAATGGAACGACAGATCAATGCCATACCAGGCGTGGTCACTGTCGGTCTGTTTGCAGCCCGTGGTGCCGATGCAGTACTGTATGCAACAGAAGATGGAGTTTTAGTAAAAAACAGACCATAAAGATCTGATTTTGACAAAACTTTAGCAGTTGATGGCCGGCTCTTTGCTATAATTGCACGTGCCGGCTTATCAACTTGAAAAGTTGGCATAATTCTTGAAATAGACCCTGTAGGTTTTTAAAAATGATAGAAATTTGACATCGGGGTTTATTATGAGTTTAAGTATCGACAGCACCGCAGCTTCTGCTTCAATTTTAAAGCAGTTAAACGATATGCAGTCACAGTTACAGACATTAGCACGTCAGGCCACACCGCAGACTGCTCATGTACAGAGTGAAACTGATGAGACTGCACAGGTTGCAATCAATGATACCAAGCCAGCTGCAAAGGCATCTGAGAGCATAGGTCAGTTCCAGGCCATGCTGCAAAATGCCTTTGAAGATATGAACATTCTGCAGAATACATCATCAGTGATGCAGTCACGCTTTGATGTCGGTGACAGAAGTTTATCACTTGCAGATGTAATGATAGCCTCACAAAAGGCCAGTCTGTCTTTTGAGGCTACACTGCAGATTAGAAATAAAATGGTTGATGCCTATAAATCGATTATGCAGATGAACGTATAATTCGTTCTAAAGAAAATATACAATAAGCATAATTTTAAAGAACAGAGTTAAGACAGGTTACAAACAATGGCAGATAACGAATATCCTCTGACACAGGGACAGAATACGGCAGGTGCTCAGGCCCTGCCTATGGATCCCAATACCCAGGCTGAGCCGCAACAGCAGCAGGCTCAGAACTCTGAGCCAGAGGTTTTTATAGATCCTGTACCACAGTCAGATCCACATTTAGACTCAACTTCTGGTGAAACTGGTCCACGATCATTTTCAGACAAGGCCAAAGATTTCATTCATCATGGTGAAGTTCTGCGCAAGATCATTATCTTTGGCTTTTTAGTACTGTTTATTACCGGTGCCATTTTTGGACTTGTCTCTATTCAGAGCAGTCAGTCTGACAGCGCCTATCGTCAGTTAGGTCAGTACACTCCCTCACAGATTGGCTCAGTACTGGATTTTCTTGATACTGAAGGCTATCAGTATCAGCTGCGCGCTAACAATACCATTGATGTTCTGGCAGATGACTATTCAAAGGTCAGTGAAATGTTGCTACGCCGCGGTATTGCTCTGCCAAAGGAGAAGACTGATGATGGCAACAGCATCATTATGTCAGACTCTGGCTTTGGTGTATCACAGCGTTTGGAAGGCGAGCGCATCAAGCACGGTCGTGAGGTGCAGTTAGCCCGCGCCATCGAAAGAATTGAAGGCGTTGATCATGCCACTGTCCTTTTAGCCATTCCTAAGGAAAATGTATTTGCCAGAGAGAAACAAAGACCATCAGCTGCTGTTGTGGTAACTCTCAAAAACGGCGCCTATCTCTCCCCAGAGAATGTAAATTCTATCCGTTTCATGGTAGCTTCATCTGTACATAATCTTTTAGCTAAAGACGTATCTGTGACAGATCATACAGGTCGACTGCTAAGTGCCATGAACGCCTCAAGCGGTGCTGACAATAAACTGCAGCGCGAATTTGAAATGCGTACTATGCGCGAGGCTCAGTACAGAAGCAAGCTTGAGACCATTTTGACCCCTATGTTAGGTTATGGCAACTACTCTGCCGAGGTTGACGTGACCTTAGATACAACATTAGAAGAGGAAACCCGTCAGATGTACAATCCTGATAATCAGGCTGTACGTTCTGAGACTCTGCGTGAGGAAAAGGGTGCCGATGAGGTTGTAAATCCATATGGAGTACCTGGTTCACTGTCAAATCAGCCACCTGCCAATGCCGCTATTCCTCAGCAGCTAAAAGACGGTACTGCCAATGCCGCCAACTCCTCGAAGGATAGCAAGGAAAGCCGTGAGGCCGTGCGCAACTATGAAGTTGACACCACCATACGTCACACCACAAGACCTACCAATGTAGTATCAAGACTTACAGTATCTGTAGCTGTTGACTATGTACGCAATGTAAGCCCTGAAGGTGCTGTATCTTATGCTCCACGCTCACAGGAGGATCTCAACAAGATTGCTGATCTCGTACGTGGAGGTTTGGGACTTGATGAAAGACGCGGTGACGTGGTTCACGTTGAGACTGTATCATTCCCTCATGCTGATGAAATGCCTGCCCTCCCATGGTGGCAGCAGGAGAGCTTCTATCGCATAGCACGTATTGCAGGCGCTGTCATTGTAATATTGATTCTGATCCTCTTTGTAATCAGACCAATGATTCAGAAGCTGCTCTCAAACAAGAAAGAGGAGAATTTGGATCTGGACTACTCAGAGATGGATGATGAGCCTGCACTTGAGGGCAACGATGATCTCAACCTCATCGCTGCAGGCCGTGAGCTCTCTGACAGAGTCTACTCCATTAACCGTGAAGGAAGCATTGTTCTGCCAAATCTGCATAAGGATGAGGATCTGCTCAAGGCTGTACGTACCCTCGTATCTAACGAGCCAGAGTTATCATCCGAGGTGGTTCGAGAGTGGCTTAACTCTGATATTTCAGAGAAAGAGAATAACAAGTAAGGTGACATTATGGCTGAAACAAAAACTTCAAATGCTCTTGCCAAAACCGGTGGTCCTATAGGCAAGCCACAGGGCCCTGGTCTGTCAGTACCTAGCGAATATAACAGAAGTACCGGTCTTGAGCTGTCTGATGACGAAAAGGCAGCACTTGAGCGCCTGGATGGCCTTGATAAGGCCTCCATTCTGATGCTGTCATTATCTGAGGATGATGCAGCTCAGATCTTCCGTAATCTGCAGCCAAAGCAGGTGCAGAGATTAAGTATGCGTATGGCTGTGCTTGAGAACTTTGACCAGTTCTCGGTAAATGCCGTACATAAGACCTTTTTGGCATCCATTACCAAGCATTCAAACATCGGCTTTGGTTCTCAGGACTTTGTTAAAAATGCTCTTATTGCAGCTCTTGGTGAGGACAAGGCCGGCAACCTTGTGGATCAGATCAGCATGGGCTCAGGTTCACGTGGTCTTGATTCTCTCAAGTGGATGGATGCAAGACAGGTGGCCACTATCATTCAGAACGAACACCCACAGATTCAGACCATTGTGCTCTCCTATCTTGAGCCAGAGCAGAGTGCCAAGATTTTAAGTCAGTTCCCAGAGCAGACACGACTTGATCTGATTATGCGTATTGCCACCTTAGAAGAGGTTCAGCCAGCTGCACTTCAGGAGCTTAATGAAATTATGGAGAAACAGTTTGCAGGTTCAGCCGGTGCTCAGACAGCCAAGATTGGCGGTCTTAAGAGTGCTGCCAATATTATGAACTACCTTGACAGCAATACCGAGACTACTCTGATGACTGCCATTCAGTCTCAGGATAAGGAAATGGGTTCACAGATTAAAGATCTCATGTTCGTCTTTGAGAACCTCAATGATGTTGACGACAGATCCATTCAGACTCTGCTGCGTGAAATTCCTAATGAAATGCTTGAAAAAGCCCTCAAGGCTGCCGATGACAGACTTAAGATCAAGTTCTTCAAGAACATGTCCAAGCGCGCCTCCAAGGCCCTCAAGGAAGATCTGGCCTCTATGGGTCCTATCAAGCTCTCAGATGTTGAGGCAGCTCAGAAGGAAATTCTTACCATTGCCCACAGACTTAACGATGCAGGCGAGATTATGTTAAGCCGCGGACCTGGTGAGGAATTTATCTAAATAGGATTAAAGTAGAGTATGGATACAGAGCATAAATACAATGTACTAGGTCAAATAGAAAAGTCCTCCCTGACTGAGACACTAAAGCCAGGCAGACCTGGAGATCGCGTTATACGTAAAAAGGCTGTATTGCTTGATCGCACAGAATCAGACGCTTTTGCCCCAATGCACTGGCCTATGCTCGATGATGGCAAAAAACCTGGCACCAATGCCTTAGGTTATGCCACCGGCAACTGGTATGCCGAACAGCGCAAAAAGATTGAAGATGAGGAGCGTGCCCGTCTTGAGGCTATAGAAAAAGAGCGTGCTGAGAAGGAGGCTCTTGAGAAAGAGCGTGAAAGACAGCGCGAGCTTACTGTAGCTGAGCTTGAAAAGATTCGTCAGCAGGCCCGTGAAGAGGGTTTTGCCGAAGGTCAAAAAGAAGGCGAGGCCCAGGGCTATAACGCTGGTTTTGCCAAAGGTCAGGAAGAGGGTTATGCCCAGGGTCTTAGCAAAGGCCATGATGAGGGTGTACGCCAGGGGCTTGTTGAGGGCCGTGAAGAGGGCTTTGCCAAAGGCCAGGAGGAGGGTGTACAGAGCGGTACTGAAATGGTACAGGAGCAGGTGGAAAGATTCCGCATGCTAGCTGACATGCTCTCCAATCCTCTGCGCCAGGTTGACAGAGATGTTACCGATGAGATTATCTATATCATCTCCCGTCTTAGCTCCGTTATTCTAAAGCGCGAGATAAAGCAGGACGCCAAATTTTTGGCAAATGCCATAGACAAGGCTATGGAGCTGCTGCCAAATGCCTCACAGGGTGCTACAATCACTTTAAATCCAGATGATCTCTCCTTAATCGAGGCTTTAATTCCAAAGGAGTATCGTGAGCAGAACAACTGGAGTCTGCAGTCAAATGAGGCTCTAAACAGTGGCGATGTCACAGTGTCCAACGATATCTCAAAAATTGAGTGGCGCGTTGATGACAGAGTTGACAATCTTTTAAATGAATTTTTAATCAATGCCTCAGGCGTTGTAAATTCGGCCTTGCGTGAAAGTCTTGATAACTGCCCTGATTATGATGCTCTGCCAAAACATCCTTTAGCTCCTAATCCAAATTTAAGTGAGCTTAAGGATAAAATAGTCAAGGGTATAGACTCAGCCCCTTATACTGTAAATCAGGAAAATCAGCCATCAGAACCTATAGAGTCACAAACAGCAGAAGCTGTGAGTGATGATGGTGGCGAGGGCAAGAGCGAGAGCCTGTTTGATGGTATAAAGCACGATCCTTTTAAGGAAGAGTAGGGCATGGCAAATAATTTACTGCAGCGTCTGCGTCAGATTAATCTTGATATCAAAGACAGCGAGCCTACATTGTGCGGCAAGCTGACTCGTGTCGTAGGTCTTACTCTTGAGGCTGTAGGCCTTAAGGTGTCACTTGGCGACAGATGTATAATTGATACAGATGATGGCTTTATGAATGCCGAGGTTGTAGGCTTTTATAATGAAACCATCTATCTGATGCCAACTGAGCAGATGCAGGGTGTAAGACCAGGTGCTGTGGTCAGAGTTGCAACAGGCAATGCCTCCTTCCCTTATGGCGATCATCTTTTAGGCCGTGTTATTGACGGTATGGGCGATCCTATAGACGGACTTGGTCCTTTAATCTGCCCAAATGCCACACGCTATGTAACTCATCGTGTCAATCCAATGTCACGCGCTCCAATCAAGCAGCCGCTTGATGTAGGCGTACGTGCCATCAACGGACTTTTGACAGTGGGCAAGGGTCAGAGAATGGGTCTGTTTGCAGGATCAGGCGTTGGTAAATCTGTACTTTTGGGTATGATGACAAGAGGCTCTACAGCCGATGTGGTTGTAGTGGGCCTTATTGGTGAGCGTGGCCGTGAGGTTAAGGAGTTTATCGAGGAGATTTTAGGTGAGGAAGGTCGTGCCCGCTCTGTGGTCGTGGCTGCTCCTGCCGATGCCTCCCCTCTGATGCGTCTTAAAGGCTGTGAGACCACACTCTCTATTGCCGAGTACTTTAGAGATCAGGGCTATAATGTACTTATGCTCATGGACTCTTTAACCCGTTATGCTATGGCCCAAAGAGAGATTGCCCTGGCAGTAGGTGAACCGCCTGCCACCAAAGGCTATCCTCCATCAGTATTTGCCAAGCTGCCGGCTCTGGTTGAAAGAGCAGGTAACGGTCCTGATGGCTCAGGATCTATCACTGCCTTCTTTACTGTTTTAGTTGAAGGTGATGATCTGCAGGATCCAATTGCCGACGCTGCTCGTGCCATTTTAGACGGTCACATTGTGCTCTCACGTGAACTTGCCGATGCAGGTCACTATCCTGCCATTGACGTTGAAAAATCAATATCACGTGTTATGCCTGCTGTAGTGACGCAGGAACATCTGGTTATGGCCCGTACCATAAGACAGTGTCTTGCTCAATATACACAAAACCGAGAGCTTGTCTCCATCGGTGCCTATCAGAGAGGATCTGATCCGCGCGTGGATCAGGCCATTATGATAAAGCCGCATATTGATAACTATACACAGCAGGAGATGAAAGAGGTTATACCTTATACACGCTCTTTAGATGAGCTGCGCAATCTGTCTATGATCCTTATCAATGATGCACAGAATAGGGTAAATCAGATGCAGCCACAGCAGCTTGCCGCCCCGCAGCAGAATCAGGCTGTAGCCTCTGTCTCCTTTAATGCCCAAAGGTAGTGTAGATGGCAGGTAATGACAAAGCCCTGCATTTAGTGCTCGATCTGCGAAAAAAGCAGGAAAACACTGCCCTTGAGCACTATATTGCCGCCAAAAACAAGGTGGCAAGTTATAAAGATCAGATAGCTCAGATTGACGGCTATAAGCAAAGCTATATAGATGATATGCAAAGAGCCGGTATGAACGGCTTTAGCGCTCAGCGTCTTTTAACCTTTCAGGACTTTTTAAACAAGCTTGATGCCATTAAGGCCCGTCAGGAGTATGAGTTGCAGCTGTGCATAGCTGATATGGATAAAAAGAACAAGCTGTATCTACAGGCTCAGAAAAACAGAAAAATCATTGAAAGTCTTCTTGAAAAACACAAACAGCAGCGTATTAAGG
>Reba_p2__coassemble_1401_pt1 | contig 12485 bp, 11 predicted proteins | sample Reba_p2__metabat2_low_PE_042 | metagenome-assembled genome bin Reba_p2 | reverse complement strand
CATAGGCATAGTCGCAGTACTGAATGGTAGCCATCCATGAGGTTAAAAGCAGCCACAGCACAGGACTTACAATATTGATCACAGGTATGAGCATGACAATGATGCAAACTAAAAGACGAGGGATGTAATACATCATTTTCTGAATTTCACGTTTGAAAATACGCGGCACGTCTTTGAGTATATCTGTAAGCGATGAGTCAGGAACACTCACACCTGTATTTAACATTTCAACGCGCTCTGCCAGCAGACCATAAAAAGGCGAGGCTATAATGGTGGCTACAGTTGAAAAGACATACAGACCGCCAAATATTATAACAATTGCAATAAGATAGGATAAAAGGCTTGCAAGGAAGGACAGCCAATCAGGCAGTGACTGTGTCAGTGGAATTACATATTCAGTAATAGCAGAGTAGATAAAATAACAGGCGCCGCTTAATACAAAGATATTGATGATAATAGGGATAATGGTAAAAATGCGGCATTCTTTGGATAAAGAGGTTTTAAAGCCATCTATCAGCATGCTGATAATACTGCCAATAGAAACCTCTTTGCGTGCAATGTTGCTCATGTCTTATTTTTTCCTAAATAAATGATTAATCACTGATAGTATTAAAGTTTATAACTAAAAAGGTGCCTAAAAAAGTCTCTTGATGAGTTTTATCTGTAAAAAGAGATATAGCTTTAAAAAGTAGGATCTAAATTGGAAAATTACAGGCAGGCATAGGATTGCAGGGAGCAATGTGCTCTCTGCTTTTTGGTTTATATTATTTGGCTTTGTTGTTCTCGGTGGTAAAGACAGAGTTGTCACCGCCAAATGGATTTGGCTGATAGAGCTCTGCATCCCAGTCATTGTCAAACTTGACAGAGCCATCTGGCATAGTCAGCTTGAAGCGGTACTGATAGCTTTTCTGTCCTTCTCTGTCAACGGTGATTGAGCCTCTGAAGGTACCGTTTTTCTGAGGTTTCATGGCAACAGGCTGCCAGCCGTTGTGCTCGCAGAGCAGATCAATCTGTGTAGCCTGCTGAGCAGCTTCCTTTTTTATATAAAATGAAACAGTTAGTCTTTTTTCTGTAAAACGTTTGGAAATACTCATTGTGTCCTGACCTCATGTGCCTCAGAAATCATTCTTATAACGCTCTGCACAATACAGGCGCTTATATTTTTCTGATTAAATTCAAGATAACAGCCATAATAACTGTGTTCCTGGCTCTGCTCAGGAGGTTTTAGGTATACATTTTATTTTATGTACGCCACATTCAAAGACTGGCTGTGTACAGTTTTACACAAAAGCATAAATAAATTTTAACACAGCTTTAATTTTTGCAATTTTTTGAGCGTTTAATATCTTTGTAACCCGATGTGCATCGCTTGTGTACGATTTTACTGCATTTTTCACAAGATTTGTGAATTATTTTTAACAAAGAGGCTTTAAATTGCCTTGTAACTTGATACACATCGCTTGTGTAAAGCTTCTGCGCATATAAAAACCACGTGGCCTTGTGTAGGCTATCTGACCAAATCTGTCTACAATCTGTGTCAGCTCTCTGCCGCTGGCTGCCTTTGGGCGCATCTGCACAATAGTTCCTATGCGCGCGTTGATTTCATGGGCCCGCCCCTGACAGACCATATCCATAAGCTCATCATAATCTGCCTTTATTGTCTCAAGCTCATCTTTATCCGGCATAAAAAAGTAATAGCCCAGGATGCGTCTGTGCCCAAGCTCTTTATCATCAGGGGATAAAATAAATACAAAGAGCATGCACCTTGTTTTTTTATACAGGGCTGATTTTTCAAAGGGTATATGAGTTACAGGATTAAGGTTTGCATGACACAAAAAGGTAGACTCAAGAGGCTTTAGATTTTCATCTACAGGCAGGGTTTTAAGCTCAAGGGCAAAATCTCTAAAATCTGGCAGTGGCAGGGTTTTGGCATCGGCCCCAAGCACATATTCAATCACCTGTCCTGTAAAACCCTTGCCTCTGGTGCTGTTCTCTGGCATGGCAATATCAAGCTGTCTGCAGATATCCTCAAGAGAGACCCCCTTTATAGCATCAAGGCGGTGTTTAAGCTCAGCAAGGCTTTTAGGCGCAGCAATGCTTACAGAGCTTTGCAGATGGTGTTTTACTTGTGACACGATAACTCTTTTTTGAATTTGTAAATAATATGGTGTCTGTGATAATAGCCATATTTTATGTGTTTTGTTAAAGAGTTTAAATTTTTTTAATTTTTTAGACGTTATTAGATACATGACTAGTTAAAAATATTTTATATATGAGATAATTATTTTTTAGAAAATTTTTTATCAGATATTAAGTACCAGGCGGTTTACGTGATTGATAGGGATGGGTACAGACCCAATGTTGGAATAGTTATATGTAACCGCAAAGGTCAGGTTCTCTGGGCAAGGCGCCTTAGACAGAACTCATGGCAGTTTCCCCAGGGAGGGGTAGATCTGGGCGAGAGTCCTGTAGATGCCATGTATCGTGAACTGTATGAGGAGCTGGGACTTGAGCGCAGTGATGTTACAGTCCTTGCCAGTTCAAGGCACTGGTATCGCTATAAACTGCCCAAACGACTTATACGCTGGGATGTGGATCCTGTGTGTTTTGGTCAGAAGCAGAAGTGGTTTTTATTAAGGCTAAACTCAGAGAGTCAGTCTGATATAAAATTCAACTCGCGCGGCGAGCCTGAATTTGATGACTGGCGCTGGGTCAATTACTGGTATCCGGTAAGACAGGTGGTGGCTTTTAAACGCGATGTATACCGCCATGTTTTAACTGAGTTTGCCCATGCTGCCATGTTTTCACGTCCTAACAGGTCGTACGGCGGCTATAGACATAATAATAAGAATTATTAAATAAGGAGTACTAAGATGGACGATAGACAAGGTCAGATATTGCAGGCTCTTTGCAGCATCACCAGGGAAGTAGGTGCCAAAAACTCTCTGGAGACAGCTATGGCTACTCTGGTTGAGCGCATCAGACAGACCACCCTGGCAGACTGCTGTTCACTGTATCTGTGCGATGAGCTGCGACAGCGCTACAGACTGGTGGCAACTGACGGTCTGGCCCCATCGGCTGTAGGTAAGGCCTCCTTGAGCTATGGTCAGGGTCTTGTAGGTGTTGTAGGTGCAACCCGTGAGCTTTTAGATCTGGCCGATGCCCCTTCACATCCCAACTTCAAGTATCTGCCTGACGTGGGCGAGGATGAATACAAATCATTTTTAGGCGTACCTGTTATCAATCAGGGAGAGTTGCTTGGTGTGCTTGTTATTCAGAGTCGTCAGCAAAGACAGTTTGGTCAGACAGAAGAGTCCTTTTTAGTCACACTCTCAGCTCAGATTGCCTCAATTATTGCCGCCTCGCAGGCTGAAAAGAAAGATAGCAACATGAATTTAAAGCGCTATAAAGGCGCAAAAGGCACAGGTCATCTGGCTATTGCCAAGGCTCTTGTCTGGCAACCGTCAGTATCATTAGATGAGGTTAAGCTTCTACACAGTGATGATCCTCTAATGCAGCAGGAGCTTTTTCATCAGACTATATTTCAGATGCAGGTGCAGATGGATAAGGCCGCCCTTGAGATGCAGGAAAATGACAAGGGGCAGGCAGCAAGCGGCTATATTGCAAGCTATGGCAAAATGCTTGATGACACTGCACTGCAGGATGAGGTTGATGCGCGTATTCTTGAAGAGGGACTGTTTGCAAGCTCAGCTATTAAAAAGGTTTTATCTGCCAAAATGGCTATGGCCAAAGAAGATGGCGATGAGGAGCTCTATCAGGAGCTTAAGGATTTTGCACAGATTTTAGTTTCACGACTGGTGCATGCAAGCAACCGCGACTTTGATTTTAATGAGCAGGTGATTTTGGTGGTGGAGTCACTGCCGGCAGCCATGCTTGCCGAGCTGCCTCGCGAGAAGATTGTAGGTTTTGTGGTGACCTCATTCAATACCACCTCGCATGCTACCATTTTAGCGCGCGATCTTGGCATACCTTCAGTTTTTGGTGTGGAGCTTGATCCTCAGGAGGTTGACGGTAGGGTGCTTGTAGTCAACGGCTGTGAGGCTGAGGTGCTTTTAGATCCGCCGCAGAGTGTCATAGATGAATTTGAACAGCTTATAAATCAGGACAGAGAGCAGGCCGATCTGTTCTACAAAGAGCGCAATCTTGAGTCAGTGACTTTAGATGGTGTACCAGTTGCAGTTCAGCTAAATGCCGGCATGAATCATGATGAGGCCGAACATATCTGCGATATGGTTGACGGTGTTGGTCTGTATCGTACTGAGATTGCCTTTATGCTCACACAGTCCTTCCCCTCAGAGGCTCAGCAGATTGAGTGGTACAAGGAAATATTGGGCGACTATAAAGGCAAGAGTGTCTGCATGCGTACTCTTGATGTAGGCTCTGACAAGGGTCTGCCTTATCTGCCATGTCAGGAGGTCAATCCTGCTCTTGGCTGGCGAGGCATCAGAGTGAGCATGGATCAGCCTCAGATCATGATGACACAGTTAAAGGCCATGCTCAGCGCCAATATTGAATATGGCAATCTTGAGATTATGATACCAATGGCCTCACGTCTTGATGAGGTTTTATTTGCAAGAGACTGTATACAAAAAGCCCGCAGCGAGATTGAATCGGCCACAGGAGTCAGTGTGCCTGATGTACGTTTTGGCGTTATGGTTGAGGTGCCAAGCCTTGTCTATATGCTAGATGACGTGGCACCTTATGTTGATTTCTTCTCCATAGGCTCAAATGATCTTGTGCAGTATCTTTTAGCTGTGGACAGAGCCAATACCAAAGTCAGCCGTTTTTATGATGACTTCCACCCTGCTGTTGTAAGGTGTTTGAGCTATCTTGCAAGCAGAGCCAAAGAGCTTGACAAGCCTATTACAGTCTGTGGCGAGCTTGCAAGTTCACCTTTGGGTGTAATGCTGCTTATTTCTCTTGGCTTTGACAGAGTATCTATGAACTACTCGGGTATAAGTCGTATAAAATATATAATACGCAGACTGTGTCACAGTGAGCTTATTGAGCTTGGACAAAAAGCTGTGACACTGCATGATTGCACACAGATACGCAATCTATATAATAAATATGCCAAAGATCATGGCCTAAGCCGCATCCTTGATGTAGCAGACGGTTTTTAATTTAATTTTCTAGGAGACAGCTGTGCAGAATTATCTTGATTTGATGCGAAAGATTAAGGATGAGGGCGTAGACAGAGATGATAGAACTCATACTGGCACCAGATCTATTTTTGGCACACAGATGCGTTTTGATTTAAGTGCAGGCTTTCCGCTGCTTACAACAAAAAAGGTACATTTAAAGTCCATTATTCATGAGCTTTTATGGTTTCTTTCAGGGGATACCAATATTCGTTATCTTAAGGAAAACGGTGTTTCCATATGGGATGAGTGGGCTGATGAAAATGGCGATCTTGGTCCTGTTTATGGCAAACAGTGGCGATCATGGCCGCGCGAGGATGGTAGCTGTATTGATCAGATTGCAAATGTGGTACATACCTTAAAGACCAATCCAGATTCACGCCGTATTATTGTTTCAGCCTGGAATCCTGCCGAGGTTGAAAAGATGGCTCTGCCTCCTTGTCATGCGCTCTTTCAGTTTTACGTGGCCAACAATAAACTCTCATGTCTTTTGTATCAGAGATCATGTGATTTCTTTTTAGGTGTGCCATTTAATATTGCAAGCTACTCACTGCTGACTATGATGATGGCCAAAGAGTGCGGTATGGAGCTTGGTGAGTTTATCTGGACCGGTGGTGATACCCATCTGTATCATAATCATTTTGAGCAGGCAGACGAGCAGCTAAAACGCACCCCAAGAGCACTGCCAAAGATGATTATAAAGAGAAAGGCCAAAGATATTTTTGATTATAAATATGAAGATTTTGAGCTTGTAGATTATGATCCTTATCCTGTAATCAAAGCTCCTGTGGCGGTATAAAATGGAAGATTTTGGAAAAATAAAATGGCAGTCACGCCGTGGTATGCGTGAACTTGATTTAATGCTTTTACCTTTTGTTGACAAGGATTTGCCAAATATGGATCCTAAGTATGTTGACATGTATATGGATCTGTTAAATGCCACCGATCTTGAGCTGTTCCGCTGGCTGCACGGCACAGCAGAGCCTGACAGTCAGAGCAGAAAGGAAATGATTGAAATTATTATTGCCTGTCATGCCACCCGTGTCGGAGTTGAGGGCGTGTAATGGGTTTTATGCAGTTTGATTTACAGGACGGTCTTGTTGAGAAGATAAAGGAGCTAGGCTGGGATAAGCCTACTCCTATACAGGCCATTGCCATACCTAAGGCTCTTGATGGCTTTGATATTCTAGGCTGTGCTCCCACAGGCACAGGTAAAAGTGCAGCCTTTTTACTGCCTATAATCAGTGCTTTGTATACAGACACAGATGACAGGCCAAAGGCACTTATTCTTGAGCCTACACGTGAGCTTGCCATGCAGGTGTGTGCTGTAGGATCTGATTTAGCCTGCGATGTTATGCAGATAAGCTCTGTCATAGGTGGTGAGGGGCGTGATATACAGCGTCAGAAATCACCTAAGATTGTGGTGGCAACACCTGGCCGTTTGAGTGAATTTATTAAAAAGCAGTGGCTTGATCTTAGTGAAGTTGAGTATCTTGTCATAGACGAGGCTGACAGAATGCTTGATATGGGTTTTAGAGATGATGTGCTTAAAATTGTCTCTGAGCTTGTATCTGTAAGACAGGCTATGCTCTTTAGCGCCACTCTTGAGGGTTTTGGTGTCAGAGATTTTGCCAGTGAGATTTTAGAGGATCCTATTGAAATCAAGATTGGATCAGGTGAAAACTCTGATGAAAAATTACCTGAGCTTTTATCAGCCAGAGCCTATTATGCTGCCAATTCCACACAGAAGGTCAAAATTATTATCCATCTTCTGACGACAGCCAACGGACGATCTGTGGTCTTTGCCCGAACCAAGGACAGGGCTTTAGAGCTTTTTTCCTCGCTTAGAAAAAATAAATTTAAAGTGGTGCTGCTTACAGGCGATCAGTCGCAGAATGAAAGGCAGGCCTCTCTTGGCAAATTCAAAGATGGCGAGGCCAATATTCTTGTGGCAACAGATGTGGCGGCCCGTGGCCTTGATCTTCCGGAGATTGCAACTGTCTATAATTTTGATCTGCCAAACAATGCTGCAACCTATGTGCACAGGGCAGGACGCACTGCACGTGCCGGTGCCAAAGGCGTAGTGGTCTCATTAGTTGAGAAGGTTGAGTTGCCATTGATGCTAAAGATTGAGCGCTATACACAAAAGGATATTGAAAGACGCTCTATAAAGGGTCTTTGTGCGGCATTTGTGGAGAGTGATACTCTGCAGAGTGTACAGAAAAAAGGCAGAGCCTCAATGGGTGGCAAGGGTGGCTTTGAGAAAAAGAAAAAGGGCGAGGACAAAAAGGTTCGCGTCAAGATAAGAGAGCGCCACAAGAAGAACAAAGGAAAACCTGATTTTGCATTGAAGAGAGCCAGAAAAGCAGCTTTAAAGGCAGCTCAGGAAGGAAAAGAAGTTTAAATAGGAGTTTATATGGGTGGAACAATACTGCGCAATGCAAAATTGCATCTGACTTCTGAGGATTTTGCACAGGCAGACAGCCTGGTGGTACAGAATCACCGCATTATTCCATTGGATCCGGTGCTGCTTGAGGACGGTACTTCAGAGGAGATCGATCTTAACGGTCTGCATGTGGCTCCAGGTCTTATCGATACTTTAATCAACGGCTGTGCCGGTGTGACTTTCGGTGCATCTCCCAACAAGGAGACACTTGAAAAGATGCGCCGCTATCAGACACAAAAGGGTACGCTGACCTTTGTTCCTACATTGATTTCAGGTCCGCGTGAGAATATGACACAGGCTTTAAACTCTGTGGCAGCCTTTATGGAAAAGCATCCTGGTGTCTGCCCTGGTCTGCATCTTGAGGGACCATTTATCAATTCCGAGCGCAAGGGCTTTCATCCTGTAGGTTATGTGCGCTCCATGACTGAATCTGATGTAAGTTATCTAAAGCAGTATAAAAAATCTATTGCCTATATGACTATTGCCCCTGAATCTGTAAAACCAAAGTTCATACAGGATCTGCGCGATAGTCACATTGTTTTATCCATAGGCCATTCAAATGCCTCATTTTACGATGCCCTGGCTTCCTTTAAAAACGGTGTCAGCTCTGTAACCCATGGTTTTAACGGCATGCGTCTGATGACAGGACGAGATCCTGGCATTTTAGGTGCGGCAGTTTTAAGTGACAATATCTTTATCAGTCTGATTGCAGATGGCAGACATGTGCACCCTGCGCTGATAAGAATGATACACAAGCTTGTTGGCAACAGACTATTTATTGTTTCAGATGCCCAGGCTGTTGCAGGTTCGCCTCAGCTTATGAGTTCATTTACAGTCTCAGGCACTGAGGTCTTTGTTGATCAGGCCCGAGGCCTGATTGACGCCAAGGGCTCGCTGGCAGGATCTAATGTATGTCTTATGGACAGTGTGCGCTTTCTGGTGCGTACCTGTGGCTTTACCATTGATGAAGCTCTTGAGGCAGCATCACTGACACCTGCAAGAATGCTTGGTATTGACCATGAATACGGCAAGATTGAAGGTGGCTATATTGCCAATCTCATTATTTTTGATGATGATTTTAGAATCAGATATGTAGTGCAGAATGGCTTCTTAAAAACCAGCGCTGAACTGCTCTAGGCCTATGGCAAGTCTATTAGAGAGGATACAGGCCTCGATACCTGATCTGTCCAAATCTGAACGTAAGGTGGCATCGGCTATTTTAGACGATCCTGCCTTGTGTGTAACACAGACTATAGGTCAGCTGGCTAAAAGAGCCAATGTTTCAGAGCCTACTGTTCATCGCTTTTGCAAGCATTACGGGGCCAATGGCTTTCCTGATTTTAAACTTGCGCTTACTGCCAATCTGTCAAAGAGCTCTGTAAGGCAGGTAAGGCAGGTTGAAAGCGGTGACAGTGTGGAGGATATTGTCCACAAAGTCTGCTCAGGCCTTATCTATGCTCTGCAGAACAATGTCATGAAAACTGACAGCTCCAAGCTTGCAAGAGCCATAGATCTTATCTCACAGGCAAGGCGCATTGTAATCTGTGCCTGTGGCTTTAACAGCTCAAGTGCGCTTTTTATGCAGGAGCAGCTTTTAGCCATTGGTTTGAAAAGCGAGTATGAAGAGGACAGTTTAAAGTTAAACCTTTGTGCTGTGTCATTGCGCCCAGGAGATCTGCTTTTGTGCTTTAGTGCCTCAGGTGAGGATAAAGAGGCTGTAGCTTTGTGCAAAGCGCTCAAGGAGCAGGGAGTAAGCGTTATATGTCTATGCCCTGACAACAGTGTTCTTTATGATCTGAGTACCATCAATATAGCTATTGGTAAAAAGGAAGCGCTTGGAGAGGATCTGGCGGCTGTCTATCTTATGCACAAGGTGTATATCAAGATTCTGGTCTCAGGCGTCAAGCTGCGCCGCTCTGATCTTATAGGAGCTTACAGAGAGCGTATCAATGATATCTATATGCGATCGCTTTTAACCTTGAACACCAGGGATAATACTCTTGTTGAAAATAGAAGTGGCTCTGGCTCTGATGATCTGTTAAAGCCTGATGAGCCTATTACTACTATAAACTGGAACTTCTAAGAAAAAAACCTCTGTCAGGCAGAGGTTTTTTTATGTGACTAGTACATAAGAGTGTAGAGCTTGCGTCTGTACTCATTTTGCAGAGGGTCACCTGATATGGTGCTAAGAATATCAAGGAAGGTCTGCTTGACCTCAGCCTGTGACAGATCCTTTTTAAGATATTCATATAAAAGCTCAAGGGCAGCCTTTAGTTTGCCTGCATCCTTATAGGCAATGGCCAGAGCTGTAAGGGTGGCAATATCGTCAGGATTGGCTTTGTGCTTGTCCTCAAGCTCAAGTATGGCAGGTGAGCTTTGAGCCTTCTGAGCCAGGGTCAGGGCGCTTACAAGATCCATATACTCCTGACTTTCCTTTTCCTCACGTCCTGCAGTATCAAGAAGCTTCTGTGCCATATCAAGATTCTTGGCCCTGATGTACATATGGGCTAGTGTATGTTTAATCTCAAGGCTGTCATCTAGCTCATAGGCTTTGGCGCACAGAGTGATGGCATCTGACAGTCTGTCCTGTTCCTGAGCCTCAAGAGCCTGACGCATTAAAAGCTCAGCCTCTGATGGCATATATTTTTGCAGTATGGCTGGCAGATCATCGGCTATTTTATCGCCCTGCATGGCATCAACCGGTTGACCGTTTTTAAAGATAAGTACAGCAGGCACACCGCGCAGGCCAAGTTGCATGGCAAGAGCCTGTGAGATTTGAGTCTCAATATTGGCCATAACCAGGCTGACATAGGCATTGTTCTCGCCAATCTGTGAGGTTAAAGCCTGTGTGGTCGCAGCACACTCTGGCACGTCCTGATAGAAGTACACAAAGACGGCTTTGTGCATAGACTCTTCAAAAACAATATTTTTAATGTTGTGTTCAGTAAGTTGCATTTTAGCTTCCTATTCTTTAAATCTGTTTAAAATTATCATAGCCTGAATGAGATTTTCAAGATTGGCTTTGACCTGTATCTTTTTGTCATCCTTTTGAACATAACTCTGACCTGATTCCATATAGACAGTTATATAGTCTTTGCTTACAAGTAAAAGCTCTGGGCGGTCAAAGATTAAAAACTCACGATCAGGCAGGGCATTTAAGTCATAGCCTACGCTGTATGAGGATGAGGCATTTTCAACTAAAAAACACTCGCTAAGAATAGTAGGCGAGAGATCATAGGTAGTGGCAAGTTCACTTACAATACCTGTATGTCTGTTATCAGGATAGATGATAAACAGAGGTACACGCTGAGCCTTTCTATCATAGATGGTTCTGCTCTTTTTGACAGTCTGACCCTGCATGGCAGTAATTATGATAATGGTATTGTGGCCTATAGCCGAGTTTTTAATATTCTCAACCAAAGTTTTAATACTTTTGTCTGACTGGGCAATTCTGGCTTTAATACCGTCTTTGCTTATACCAGGCTTTAAAGAATCGTTGAGCATAATATAAAGATTATGGGTACGATCCTCATCCCATGACTGTATGTAATCTGAGGCTGCGCGCATGGCCAGATAGTCAGAGGCATAGGTTTGGGCCTGTGCCTGTCTTAAACCTGTGCTGTTGACAGCTTTTTGCAGTTCACCATATTTTGGTGATGAGATAAAGACTTTGCTTAAATACTCATAAGAGTGCATCTTGGAGAGCAGCACTGGACTGATGCTGTTTTTGATAATACTTGCTCTGTAGGATACAGGCAGACCGTAGGCTGCAGAGAAGATATTATCTGACAGATTGTTATATGGCAGATAGAAGTTATCAAAGTATAAAGACTGTGATTTGAGCGCATCAAGATATGGTGTGTTTTTAGAATCCATAAGATCGTGGGTCAGGCCATTGAGACTTATGGAGATAATATTGACAGGCTCGATTAGATCTTTGCTTTCAATTGTCTCAAGTGGATAGACGATGGCTGTGCCTGGAGCATCGTCTTTGAGCTCATTGTCCTTGATATAGCCGTGACTTAAAAGGAACGATCTGGCTGTCATTGGATAGTGCAGAGGGAAGGTGGAGCGCAGTGCTGTGATCTTTTCATAGGATCTGACATCAGCCCAGATATGCATTGAGTGTGAGGCAATAAAGGATGCGGTTAAAGCCAGCACTATGATTTTTATAGACAGATTATGTTTGCCTCTGTACAGATAGCGTGTGGTGAGCTTGGAAAAGATAAGCTGCAGTACTATGATAAGAGGAATGGCCAGATATAAAAAGTTGTAGTTAAGGCCTGTATTAAAATCAAGGCCTGTAAACATAAGATTTAAAGCAGACAGACTAAGATGGATTTTTACGGTCAGATAGAGCTTTAAATCAAAGAGCAATATGGTGTGCAGCAGTATGGCTATGATGACAGAAAAAACACGGTAGTAGCGAAAATTGCCTATAAATGACAATGGAAAGAAAATGACCAGATAGGCAATAAAGCATAAAAAGCTGGTGTGACCTAAATAGGTTACAGCAAGATAGAAAAATGACAGAAAAGATGAAGTTGACGGAGCTGCATAGACATAGGTAAAGGAGCTTACTAGGGCCAGAATGATATTTAGGAATAAAAAATGATGGCCCCAGGCATTAGAGCGTGCCACCTGCTCTTTATATGTGGTTTTAGTAAGGAAACTTACCTTATCTGTATCTGTCATGTTGCAAGTCCAAGTTTAAATTTAATTTATTATAGCCTAATTTAACCTTACCTAAAAACAAATAGAACATTATAAATCTTATCTTGTATGTAAATAAAAACAGAGCAGGGCATAGTGTCAAAAAGCTCTGACTTAAAGCAGTACTTTTGTATCTTTTGAGCTTGAGTGTGTAGCAAAACTTT
>Reba_p2__coassemble_1374_pt1 | contig 12669 bp, 11 predicted proteins | sample Reba_p2__metabat2_low_PE_042 | metagenome-assembled genome bin Reba_p2 | reverse complement strand
ATAATAAGATTGTTAAGCTGGATATCCACAAGCAGCATGGAGTTTTGGTGTGACAGAGATTTGACCAGGGTAATGATTTTATTGCCGGTGAAAATATCATTGTAGACATCGGTAGCGACTACTTCTTTATTGGCCTTTAGTGCCAATTCATACCAGGGTCTGTCCTTTACTACCTGCTGAACCCTCTCGGTGTCAATCATAGGCGAGTAGACATAATTATCCATAAGGATAAAGAGCGATATAGGTAGCTCTGGCATCAGAGCGTGGGAACGGCGCAGACAGTCTAAAAGAAAATTATTTAAAAGCCTTTTGTTTATGGTTGAATCAGGGTTTTTAAAATTAGGCACCAGATTGATAAAGTCATCGCAGAAGTCTGCAATAACATCAAGATTATTGGTGTGTATCTGAATTAAAGAGTCTGAGATATTGCTGGCTTTTATAGCATGATCTCTTGATATTTCATCATTTAAATTGGTGCTGTACAGGGAGTAGACATATACAGTAAGGGACAGAAAACAGCAAAAAAGTATAAAAAGTATGCCGTGATAGGTAAGAAAAAGTCGTCTGAACAGTTTACTCATAGCCTAATCTGCAAAGTCATAATGTGTAAATCTAAAATATACATCCATTATAGTATTTGCCAAAACTAAAAGAAATTCAAATTTAATGGCATACTTTTTTACAAAAATATAGACTAGATCTGATCTATTTATATAAATCTATATAATCGCGTCTTTTACGTTTAAAAAACTGGCAGATTAAAAAGCTCAGTGAGACTATGGTACCGGTGACAAAACTTGCAAAAATCCATTGCGGCATAGATAAAGATAAAAGCTCCCAGTCGACAGGGGAGCAGGTGCCCTGCGGTGCAAACATCCATGGCAGATATTCATCAAGTGGCAGAAAATCTGGGAAATTGGCTTTTAAGGAGCATGCCTGGCCAAAAGGATTGTCAGAATAATACTCTTTTAAATGGCGATAGGCAATGTATACACCGCCTGCAGAGCCTGACAGAAAGGTTAAAATGGCAAGAAATCTTGTAATAATAAAATTTGGATTGATAAAACCTATAAGGCCTGCAATGATAAAGCTTAAATACAGAGCTCTTTCATAGACACAGTTGACACATGGATCAAGACGCAGAGTGTATTGAAAGTAAAGTCCGGCACCTTCAAGTGCAATACCTGTAAGCAAAAGACAGAGCCAGATAAAACGCGAACTTGAGAGCTTTTGCAGAATATGTATCACAAAGACCACCCTGATTTGAAAAGATGTGTATCAGTCAATATTCTAACCTTATGACACACATCTTGCAATACTGTTTAGAACTGTTCTATATAAGACCTGAGGCGTGAAGCATCTCAGTCACAGGAGGCAGGAAGAACCATGTGCCTATAAGTCCGACCAGAGTCAGGACAATGGTATATGGCAGAGCCATCCACATCATCTTTAAATATGGCAGTCTGATAAGCGGTGCCAGGGCTGATGTAAGCAGGAACAGGAAGGCGGCCTGTCCATTTGGTGTGGCAACAGATGGCAGATTGGTACCTGTATTGATGGCCACAGCTAAATGATCAAACTGCTCTTGTGATATGACACCGGCGCTAAAGGCATCGTGCACCTGCTCAATATAGATGGTGGCCACAAAGACGTTGTCAGATACTGAAGATAATATACCGTTGGCCATATAGAAAATAGGCAGCTGAGCCTCTGGAGAGGTTGAGAGTACCCAATTGATTAAAGGTACAAACAGCTCCTGCTGAGAGATTACGGTAACTACGGTGAAAAATACGCACAGCAGTGAGCAAAACGGCAGTGATTCAGTAAAGGCCTTGCCAATTTCCTCTTCAGAGGTGATACCACAAAATGAGGTGGCAAGAATAATTACAGACAGACCGATAAGACCTACGGCAGCCAGGTGCAGAGCTAAAGCCAGCACCAGCCAGATGCAGCATATACCCTGAATGATAAGCTTTAACTTATCACGGCTGGTGAGATTTTCTGTAACCTTTTTATCCTGTGCCACGAGAATGCTGCGTACAGACTCAGGCATTTGCTGACCAAAGCCAAAGAGTTTGAATTTTTCAATAATAAAGCAGGTTAAAAAGCCGCAGATAACCACAGGTACTGATACAGGGGAGACGCGCAGGGCAAATTCAACAAAGGACCATCCTGCAATATTGCCCACAATAATATTCTGAGGCTCACCTACTATAGTACATACGCCGCCAAGAGCGGTACCTACAGCAGCATGCATTAAAATTGAGCGTAAAAAGGCTCTGAACTGATCAAGATCGCCTGCCATCTCCTTTGGTACATATCTGTCATCTGACAGACGGGCCGTGGCAGCATCGCCGCAAATAGTTCTGTGATAGAGTGAGTACATGCCAATGGCAATGGAAATGACCACAGCAAGCACGGTAAGAGCATCAAGGAAGGCTGAAAGGAAAGCTCCTAAAAATGAGAACATCAGGGCAATTGTGACATGGGACTTTAACTTTACAAGGATCTTGGTAAAGATAAACATGAGTAGATCACGCACAAAGTGAATGCCAGCCACCATGAACATCAAAAGCAGAATAACCTCAAGATTGGCTCCTATTTCGTGGCGAACATGCTCCATATCGCAAAGGCCAATAAAGCAGGCCTCGATGGCTAAAAGTCCGCCTGGCTGAAGTGGGTAGCATTTTAAGGCCATAGCCAGGGTAAAGATAAATTCAAGAACTAAAAACCATCCGGCTAAGACAGGAGAGACAAAGAAAGTCAGGAGAGGGTTTATGACAAGGCAGGCGATGATAAACATCTTATACCAGCCAGGAGAATCTCCTAAAAATGTTAGACCAAAAGATCTGATGTACGATGTATTCTCCATTGTCGCTCCTTTTTGTATTAACCTTTTGATGAATAATTAACAATGCCACCACGATTGTACTCTTATTTAAAGATCTGTATATGAGGTAACATTCTGATAAATAATAGCTTTGTGATCTCAATCAAGAAGAAGGCAGTTATTTCAAAACTTTGCTATGTTGTGAAAATAATAAAAATTGACCCATGTCAATATTAGGTAAGGCGCAGACTACAGTATAAACATCAAAAATGAAAACTTGTATGTAATCTTTGACACAAGTGCGTGCTGAATAAAATTTTAGTCTTGAAAATACAATATTAGTCACTGTCAGTGTGTATGGTGCATGCATATGCCGTTTGACTTGGAGGAGGGTAAAAATCTTTAAATATTTGTGATACTGAAGGCATTTTTGATGTAATTTCTGATAAAATATCGCATGTATCTTTGTCTGATACAAATTATCAAAGCGTAACATGAAGGAAAAGTATGTCTACAGTTGCATTTCTCACCATGTGTATAGCTGTTGCAGCTTCACTTGGCATTCTGCTTGGCATGGTTAAGGTCAAGGGAGTGGGACTTGGTATCGGCGGCGTATTATTCTCCGGTATTCTGGTAGGTCACTATGCTCATGAGCTATATGGTCTTACCATTCGTACCGCTGAAGGTGCTCTGACTTTTGAGGGCGGAATACTCCACTATGTACAGGAGTTTGGTCTTATACTCTTCGTGTATGCCATTGGCGTACAGGTAGGTCCAAGCTTTTTCTCAAGTCTCAGGAGTATGGGGTTAAAACTCGTAAGCTGGGTTTTAGTAATTATTGTCATGGGCTGTTCTATCGCTCTGACACTACACTTTATAGGTATAATTCCTGTTGATGCCATGATTGGTATCTACACAGGCGCTATCACCAATACACCAGCTTTAGGTGCCGGAACTCAGATGATTCACGATATGTCAGTATCGCTTACCGATGATGGCATTGATCCTATAGCTGTAGGCTTTAGCGAGCTTGTAGTGCCTTCTGCCTATGCTATGGCCTACCCATTTGGCGTGTGCGGCATTTTGATGACTATTATCGTGTTAAAGGCTGTCTTCCGTGTCAATATCGAAGAGGAAGCTGACAAATACTTCAAGTCAAAGTCATCTGGCATTCCATCTATTACCACTGTCAACGTCAAGGTCAACAATTCAGATTTCTTTGGCAAGAGCCTGGAGGATCTGCCAGGCCTTAAAGAGGGTCGTGTGGTATGTTCTCGTGTGTTGCGCGACAAGGAGCTTTTAGTTCCTCACCATGATCTGATTCTACAGGACGGTGATGTACTGCATTTAGTAGGTGTACCAAAGGATGTAAGCGCCACTGTTAAAGTTATAGGCAAGCCATCATCTGAGCTTCTGACAACCCGCGGCACCAAGATCTCCGTACAGCGTATCGTGGTCACCAACTCTCAGGTTTACGGCAAGACCTTAGGTTCACTACATCTTGACAGCCGTTTTGAGATTGTAGTGTCACGTGTTATACGTTCAGGTATTCAGTTTATTCCAACCCCAGACATGCAGCTGCAGTTTGGTGATACTTTAAACGTAGTAGGTCATGAAGATGACATCAAGGCTGCAGGCAATGTTGTCGGTAACTCAACTGCCGAGCTGCACAAAGTAGCCATGCTGCCAATTTTCTTAGGTCTGATTTTAGGTATGATTCTTGGCAATATACCAATTCCTGTATCTGGCGTGCCAGCCCCACTGAAACTGGGTATTGCAGGCGGTCCTCTGGTTGTGGCCATTCTGCTCTCACGCTTTGGTGAGGCTTTAACCTTCCAGAAGATGCACTGGTATATTCCTCAGGCAGGTTTATCAGCTCTGCGCGAGATTGGTATTACTCTGTTCTTATCCATCGTTGGTATCTGTGCCGGTGCCTCAGGCTTCTTTGAGACACTGCAGGGTCCAGGTTTAAGCTGGATGATGTGGGGTGCTATTATTACAATAACTCCTTTAATGATTGTAGGATTCTTGGCCTACAAGTTCTCAAAGATAAACTACCTGGTGCTTTCAGGAATGCTGGCAGGTTCATGCACAGATCCACCAGCTCTGGCATTTGCCAACAGCATGCACTCAAATCCAGAGGCATCATCACTTGGCTATGCTACAGTATACCCGATAACTATGTTCCTGCGTATTCTGTCACCACAGATAATGATTATTATTGCAGTTCTCTTTGCTGATTTTGGAGCATAAAAGAACATTTAGTGTAAAAGCCTCTTAACGAGGCTTTTTTTACGCCATAAAATCTTGTTTTTACATATATTTGCTTTATCATAGGAAAAAAAGGTATTTTTCTATGATCTCTACAGCCAATATATTTTCCTATCTTGACAATAGACATATAAATTACGAGCTTTATCATCACAAGGCCGTAGCCAGTGCCGCCGATATTGCCAATATGCCGGTGATGAGTGGTACTGTAGTTAAAAATCTTATTTTAACCACCAAGGATAAAAAGCTTTTTATGTATACCCTGCCTTTGCAGGCAAGGGCTGATTTAAAGGCTCTGGCCAAAGAGCTTGACTGTTCGCGTCTGTCCTTTGGCAGCAGCTCTGATCTGGCTTTTTTAGGAATACCAGCTGGCATGGTAAGTCCTCTGTGTCTTTTAAATGACAGGCAGGGTGAGTTTTGCTATGTACAGGCGGCCTGTCTTGATAAGAGTGAGATTGTAAACTGCCACCCCTTTAGCAACAGCATGTCAATTGATATCAGACGCTGTGATCTTGAAGCTATTGTCAAAGACAGCGGTCATGAGATTATAAAAAGTCATGCCATCAGATAGAATATATGCTCTAAAGCCCTATATTGCAGAGGGTAGCCGCATTTTGCTTTTAGGCTCTATGCCTTCTGTCAGATCGCTTGAGAGCGGTTTTTATTATATGCACAGACAAAACAGAATGTGGCAGATTCTCTCATCCTTTGTGCCCTTTGAGGTTGATGATAGTGTAAAGTCACGTATGAAGGCGGCAGATTATCTGCATCTGTCCTTTAGTGATGTTATAGCAAGCTGTGTAAGACAGGGTAGTCTTGACAGTGCTATCAGAGACTATAAGATAAATGATATAAATGCTATAACTGATCACAATAAGAGTATAGTGCGTATAATAACCGCAGGGAGTAAGGCGCAGAGTCTGTTTAAAAAGCATATTGTGCTCAATCGCAGTGATATAGAGGTTTTGCATCTGCCTTCAACCTCACCTGCCAATACCAGATTTTCGCTTGAAAGCCTTAAAGCCATATACAAAGAGGCTATAGTTATACATGATAATTAGAATTATATGTCTGTGCCTGTGTCTTGCAGCTACCAATGTGCATGCCTACTCTAAAATCTATAATCGCAATTACACAGTCTCAGAGGTTATCTTTCCAAATGAGTGCCGCCTTAAAATTAACAATGCTGCCTGCGAGCATATTGCCGCGCGCTTTGTGCAGGATTTTGAGCGTGACAGGGTGCTTGAGGTTAATGACAATATAGATTTTGACAGTCTTGATAATATAAATATAGCCAAGGGTACACAGAAAGTAGAGCTTAGGGTGGTACACAATGCCATAAAAAATATTATTACGCTCTATGCCATATCAAGACGCACTGTCGAGGAGATGGAGAGTATAACCATTGACGTGTTCAATGTACTGCCAGATGAGAATATGCGCTCTATAAGCTTTGATGAGCTTTTTGAAAAGCCTGACAGAGCCAAGATGATAATAGCCCGTGAAGTGCAGAAAGTTTTTGGTAAAAACAATACTCTGCTGCTGCCAGTTGAAATCTCACTGATACAGGTGGCTCCAGCTAATTTTGCTGTAACCAAAGATGGACTGCATTTTTTCTTTGCACCAGGGCAGGTAAGTCAAACCAAAAAGGCCTTTGACCTACTTAAAATAGATTTGTCCTTATTAGGCAAGGCCAGACCTAATTTAAAATACTGGAATGAATAATTTATCCTGCTTTTATATAAAACTGCACATATAAGTCTGTTAAGAGTGCAGATCGCGTAGCTTAGGTACATTTAGTGTAATGATATTTATTGTGATACAATAAGTGCGCTTTTTGTTAAAGGACCGTATATGAGCAGCAGAGCCACATTACAGGATATTGCAGATTTAGTCGGTGTCACCAAGATGACAGTATCGCGTTATTTAAATAACAGAGATAGTGTCGCCAAGGAAACATCCGATAAAATACAAAAAGCCATAGAGAAATTAGGCTATATCCCAAACCGCGTGCCTTCAATGATGTCTAAGTCGCGCTCCTATGCTGTAGGCCTTTTAATTCCATCCTTTTCCAATCTTGTATTTCCTGATGTAATTGATGGAGTGCAGGAGATTGCCATTGCCAATAATTACAATGTGCTAATTGCCCATACTGGCTATTCAAATACCGATGAGGAAAGTCAGATAGCATCTTTGCTCTCCTATAAGGTTGACGGTCTTATTCTTACAGAGAGCGCTCATACCAGACAGTCGCTCAAGATGCTCTCAAATGCAGCTATTCCTGTAGTTGAGCTTATGGAGTACAGAGAAAGACCTGTAGATATGTGTGTAGGTCTTGATCATGAGACCATTGCCTATAATATCACCAAAGCCATGATTGAGTCTGGCAGAAAGCATATTGCCTATTTTGGCGTAAGACTTGACAGGCGTACCATGCTGCGTGCACAGGGCTATGAAAGAGCTTTGAGCGAGTATGGTCTTGAGCCTTATACCTTTTACAATAAATCGCGCTCCAACTTTACTATGGGCGGCGATCTGATGCGCAAGGCTGTAGCTGAAATTAATGATCTTGATGCTATTATCTGCACCAATGATGACGTGGCTGTAGGCGCCCTCATTGCAGCTATGGATTTAAAACTATCAATTCCTGACGATATTGCAGTTGTAGGATATAATGGTCTTAATATTGGACAGGCAACAATTCCAAAACTGTGCTCTGTAGATACCCCGCGACATGAAATGGGGCGCACAGCCATGCAGCTTATACTTGACAGACTGAATAACAAGATCAGCTCAAAAGTCCGTATCATGCTTGAGTGCTCTATAACACAGGGCATGAGTCTTACTAAGCAGGAGTACAATACTATGCAAAGACTTTTAAGAGCATCTGTAGATGAAAAGAACACGCAACGTTGATACAACTTAGGATCCTTGTACAAGGGGCGTGACCTTTAGGATCCGCAAATAGGTCTTTAATAGCAATATTAAAGACCTATTTTATTGGATCTCTATTCTTCCTTAAAAGTAAGTCTGCAGCCTTCACTGCCATTTACAGCAGAATAGAGGTTAAAACCATCCTTGCCGCGTATCTGTCCTGTTTTAAAAGCCTCAATCTCAGCAGTACTCAGATTTCTTTTTCTTGAATGGGTAGAGGTTAGATTAAAGTTTTTCTTCATATATGTTGAAATTAAAGCCGCCTCATTATCACTTAGAGCAAACTCTATAACCTTTTTATTAACAGAGCACAGCCAGCCTTCAAGAAAAAGATTAAGTTCTTTGTTAAAAGCGTATTTAACTTTTTTGGTAATACGTTTTTCAATTTCATCTTCATCAGAAAAAATATCAAACATAATGTCGTGCGCTGAGTTGAATATAGGGTGGTTTAAGAGGGCTTTGACAGTAGCGTTGTGCTCTGCTATGGCTTTATCTATTCTTTTTTTGAGCTCAGGCTCATGCTCTTTTTTATATGTTGCTCTTTCAATCTCAAGCTGTCTTTGCAAAATGGTTACGGTATAGATGGCAATCTCCATTCTGTCTTTATTGCCTACAAAGGTTACACCGCGTGGTTTTGAGTTTACATAATTAAAAAAGTAGTCAACGCCAAAGGCTTTACAAATAATGGAAGCAAGAGTGCCTATAAGGATTTTACTTCTAAAATAACTCTTTAACTCATACTTTTGTGAGTCAATTGAGTTTAAGGATATATCCTGAGAGGAGATATTGTGCTCTGCCATCAGTTTCTGAGCACGGTTAAGTGCAATAGAGGCCTCTGAAGGATTTGTGGATTTGGACAGAGCCAGCAGTTTTTGAATTTTATCAAGTATATCTTTGTTAGCCATATTAATAAAAATAACCCCTGGTTTTGTAGATTAAAAAAGCCGATATTAAAGCACTTAGAGCTAAAAGTGCAAAAATAGCAGAGAGTGAGTATATATGTGCGATATAACCTAATACAGCAGGAGCAAACAATAGGCCTGTATAGCCTGCAATGGCCACAGTAGATACAGCAGCAATCAGAGGCATATCATTTTGTTTGGTTGTAGCCGACATACACAAAGGTGAGATATTGGACATGCCTATACCTACAAACACAAAGCCTGCATACATTAGAACAAGACTGTCAAAGGAGACAATGAGCATAAGACCTGAACTTAGCAGTATGGCACCATAATAGGCAGTTTTAAATGGACCAAAACTTTTAACAATGCGCGATCCGTACAAACGGCAGATCAACATACAGAAGGTGACAATCAAATAGCCAGAGGCTGCATATTTAAGATCAACTCCTGCCTCCTGCGTTACATATAGTGATGACCAGTCAATCATGGCACCGCCTGCAATATAGGTAAAGGCAACAATTATGGCAAAGAAGATCACAGCTCCCCGTGGCAGGGCAAAGGCACGGGCACTCTTTTTATTTTCAGTCTGAATATTAAAGATATGGCCCACAATAAAAAAGGTTGAGATATATAAAAAGCTTACTGATATGGTGCTTATAACATTCATGTGGAAGTTTAAAGACAGCATGATAAGCGTAAAGGTGGCGCCGCAGAATTCACCTAAAGAGTAGGCTGCATGTATAGGTGACATTAAAAACAAGCGATAGCGTTTTTCAAGATAGGCGCCATAGATATTGATGGCCACCTCAAAACAGCCCACAGCAAAGCCAAAGACAATGACAAGGGCATATACCAGATGCAAAATGGGCGGTATATAGGTTAGAGCTATAATAGATGAGCATATAATAAGACAGGAGGATATATAGGTAATCTTGGTGCCAAGCTTCTGTGTCATTATGCCTGAGGCAAACATGCCGCACACCGATCCTATACCAAAGAGCAGCACCATATGTCCCATCTCTATATTGCTAAGAGAAAAAGCCTTTTGAATAAACGGGATTAAAGGGGCCCATATGGCAATACAGAATCCGCCAATGAAATTGCCAAGATAGGTGGACAGAACCTGTCCGCGTATATGGCTTAGCTGTCTGAACTTTATCACACCATCTCCTTGTTAAGATGGGCTCATTATAGCCAATACTGATATTTAATAAAGTGCTTTGACAAGATTTTGGAAAAAGGCTGAGTCTTATACAAAAAAGGCGGAGCCTTGCTCCGCCTTTGTGTGGTATAAGTTTATTTATTTATGCATGCATAGGAGTTGCATTGTTGATATCATCTGTATCATCAAGACGGCCTTCAAGGCGCTTGTTGACAATATTGGCTACAGTGGCATCTGACCAGACATTGACTGCTGTTTCAATCATGTCAATGACGGCATATACTGGCAGAATCACACCCATTAAAGCCACTGGTACATTCATAGATGACATTAAGGATATGGTCAGGAAGTAGCAGCCCATCGGCACTCCTGCGTTGCCAACTGCGGCAATGGTGGAGATAAAGAGCCATGAGATTATGGTAAAGGCTGTTATTTCAAAACCTGCATTTTGCATCAGATACAGTGAGGTTACCAGAATAAAGGCAGCGCATCCGTTCATATTGATGGTGGTGCAGATTGGCAGTACAAAACGTGATACCTTCTTGTTCACACCAAGATTGTCCTCGGCAGAGGCAATAGTTACAGGCAATGTGCCTGCTGATGATTTAGAAAAGAGCGCTACGGTAATGGCAGGTAGCATGCCTCTGGCCACTACTATAGGATTTAAACCGCGGGCCAGCATGATAAGAGGCAGTACTACAAACATCTGCAGCAGATTGGCGCCTACCACTACAGTAAAATAGGTGGTAAGACCATCAAGTAGGATGCCACCTTCAAGCTCGTGCACCAGCTGAGCTGTAAAGCCCATGATACCAATTGGCAGAATAGCTAAGATCCAGTGGATAATCATAAAGAGAATATCCTGCAGACCTGTAAAGAGCTTGACCACAGTCTCTTTTTGCTCAGTCTTTGGCATAATGGCAAGGGCCATGCCTATGGCGGCTGCAATGAGCAGTACTGAGAGTACATTGCCTGCTACAAAAGGCTGGAGAATGTTATTTGGAATAACATTTAAAATATGATCAAGATAGGTTGTAGGTATGGCCTTTGGCGCATCGGCTGCTCCTGAGATCTCAGCAGGTACATTTTCAGGGCTCAGCACCACAAAGAGGGCAGCTGCCACTGCAGCTGCAACTATGGTGGTAAGCAATGTATAGAAAATGGTATATCTGAAGATAGTACCGCTCTTGCTGTCCTTGCCAAGCTTGGCAAGGGTAGTGATAAGAGCCAGGGCGATAATAGGCACGGCAATAAAGCTAAAGAGTCTGGTAAAGACTGAGGCTATAAAGTTCATTACGGCCATGATGGACTCTGTGCCTATATAGCCCATGATACCGCCTGCAATTAGGGCTGATACATAAAATACTGCCGTTTTGATACGCTGTTTTTTAGGTATATTGTTTAAAATATTGCGTGATAGTTTATCTACGCTGTTGTTAACCATGTTTTTACTCCTGTGAGTACATTGGTGTGGAGAGATATCTGTCACCTGAATCTGGCAGTATTACAACTATTAGTTTGTCCTGATTTTCATCACGTGACCCAACTTCAATGGCGGCTTTTAAAGCAGCTCCTGATGAGATACCGGCAAAGATGCCGGCGCCTTTTGCAAGAGACGCACCCATTGTCATAGCATCGTCATTTTGAATGCGTATTATCTCATCGTAAATAGAAGTATCAAGAATAGATGGAACAAAACCTGCACCTATACCCTGAATTTTGTGTGGACCTGGGGCACCGCCTGAGAGAACAGGGCTGGCATCTGGTTCAACAGCCACCATTTTAACGCTTTCCTTGCGCTCTTTTAAATAGCGGCCAATACCTGATATGGTACCGCCTGTACCAACGCCTGATACAACTATATCTACCTGACCGTCAGTATCCTCATAAATCTCAGGACCTGTGGTCTCAATATGAGCCTGCACGTTGGCAAGATTATCAAACTGACTTGGAATAAAGCTGTTCTGATCCTGCTCTTTGAGCTCATTGGCCTTGGCAATGGCTCCTTTCATACCAAGGGCGCCGTCGGTCAGAACCAGACTTGCACCATAGGCCTTTAAAATAGCACGTCTTTCAACAGACATGGTCTCTGGCAGAGTCAGTATGAGCTTAAGGCCCAGTGAGGCGCAGGCCATGGCAAGACCAATACCTGTATTGCCAGATGTTGGCTCTATGATTAAGGTTTTGTCATTGATAAGATTGTGATCAAGAGCAGTTTTTAACATATAGATGGCAGCTCTGTCCTTAATGGAGCCGCTAGGGTTTAAAGCCTCAACCTTGGCTACAATGCGGGCCTTTGAGCCGTGAGCTTTAGCAAAGGCAGTAATATCTACTAATGGGGTTTTACCAATTGCATCTGTTATTGAGCTGTGTATATTCATTTTTTATCTCCTTCTATGATTAGTTTGTGTGTTGCGTATATATTAGATGAAGATCAAAAAACTATGATTTTACATGACTAAATTTTGCAAAAATAAGCCAGTATTTTTATATTTTCACTCTTTTTGGGCTCTATTTTGTTTCTAGTTGATTAAACTGTATCGACTAATAGATCTTGTTGATTAAAT
>Reba_p2__coassemble_1332_pt1 | contig 13019 bp, 6 predicted proteins | sample Reba_p2__metabat2_low_PE_042 | metagenome-assembled genome bin Reba_p2 | reverse complement strand
GGATTTTAAGTCCCTTGTGTCTACCTATTTCACCACCTGGGCAACAGATTTTTAATGTGAAACTCATTATATAGGATTTTTTTAATTTTAAAAGTCTTTTTTACGGATTTTTTGCAGGTACATAGACACTTATAGCATGACTTGAGCCTGCTGCATCACGCACCACTATGTTATACAGGCCAAAATCATTTGCATCTATATACTCACAGCTGTCACTCTGAGAGCCGTTGACAAAAACTGTATAAGGGGGCACACCGCCGCGTAAATCAAGATAAATACGCCCTTCAATAGGAATTATCTGTGAATTATCAAGAGGAAAGTTTATCTGTAATTTCTCAGCTGTGCTGTCAAAAAGATCCTTTTCATTATCAAAGCTCAGATAGGACAGCCCCTCAGGAGGTTTTATCATAAGATCTCCTGGCACATAGCTCCTATCATCTTTGACATCAAGTTTTGAGAAAATCTCAAATAAAACAGGGGCAGCACGGCTAAAGCCTGTATAGGGACTGTTGCTGCTGCCATCTTCTCTTCCTGTGCGCACAGCTATGGTATAGCGCCCTAAAGAGCCAATGGCATGGGCATCAACATAATTATAACTCGTCCCTGTTTTATAGCTAAGACTGTCCATAGCCTCATAGCCTTTAACTCTTTTGACCCTCTTTAGTATTTTATAAATAGTGGCAGCAGAGGTTTGAGATATCATCCTTTCATTAAATCTCATGCCGCTTTCATACAACATGACTCTATCATCTGCCTTGCGTGTTTTAAAGGTACTTTCACTCTTTAAAAGTGATGAAAGGGTTAGGTTTTGCTTATTGTGCAGATAAAAAAGAGCGGCGGCATTGTACAGGCCATTGTTTTTTAGCATGGCATAGAGCTCACACAGCGCTAATAACGAGCTTTGTGCACTGCCTGTAGCTAAAGACAGATTATTCTCATCACTGTCTAAAAGCACACTGTCATCTTTATTGATGATATTTAAAAACTCATCTGGCTGCAGGGCCTTTAAAATTTCAACTGCCGGCAGATTAAGCGATCTGACAAGAGCATCGGCCACACTTACCTGCCCTTCAAATTCACGGCTGTAATTTTTAGGCTGCCAGGTATTAAAGCTTTTTTGTTTATCATCAATAATACTAAAGGGCAGTACTATGCGCCTGTCAAAGGCCATAGCATAGATAAAAGGTTTTAATAAAGAACCGCTTGAGCGCCTGGCCTTTGCAAAATCCACAAACTGTCTTTTACTGTCAGATGAACCAACGTAGCCTGCAACCGTATGACTCTTATTATCAATGGCAATAATGGCAAGACTCTCATGCCTTGATGCTCTTGCTCCAAAGGTGGATGCCACAGCATTTAAAGTATTTTGCACCTTAGGATCAATATATGAGTAATGCTCTTTGACCTTGCTTGAGGCAAAAGCTCTGTAACCTAAATGCATTGCAGATTGAGATGGGCGATATAAAGCTGTATCAATATCTGCCTTTGACGCTGTATCAAGTACGGCTTGACTTATAAGTAAGTCCCTGCAGGCCTTATCTAAAACTCTGTTTCTATAATAGATAGCACTTTTTTTATGCCTGTCAGGCCTTATTTTTTCAGGGGCACGCGGCAGTGCTACAAGCAGCGCAGCCTCATCCGGGGTCAGCTTATCTGGCATATGCTTAAAATACATAAGCGAGGCAGCACTTACACCTTCAATATTTGAACCAAAGGGTGCTAAGGTCAGATACAGATCTAAAATACGCTCTTTGCCATAATAGAGGGTAAGATAGGTAGCCTGTATGGCCTCTTTGATTTTGGAGATTAAGGTGCGCTCTTTTTTATCAAGGAGCCTTGCCACCTGCATGGCAAGGGTCGAGGCGCCGCTGAGATTGTAACCTTGTGCATTGCTTATAAGTGATCTGACAATAGAGATAGGATCGACACCAAGATGATAGAAAAAACGCTCATCTTCACTGGCAATGAGCATTTTAAGATATAAAGGGTCAACCTTTTTATGCTCTGTTAAAAAACGGATCTTGTCATCCAAGCTTAGTTTATAGGCAATAATGCCGCCATCTTTATCATACAGAACAGGCGATCTGTTATAAAACTTTGCAGCTCCATGCACTCCTGCAATGGCAGATATAATTAAATATGCAGCAAAAAGTAAAGCTGCATATTTTAAGGCCCTTATAACCATCAGTGTTTAATCACAAGTTTCTGATCGCATGGCACGAAGGCGCGTATGAAAGGGGCATTGTGCATAAAGGCAGTAGCCGAGCCTGCTGCATAGCTGCCAGGCATGACAGCGCGCAGTGCATAGATATATAAAACATCATTATCTGAGCTCATATTGCTCTTAAGTCTTATCCTGTCATCACTTCTTTGCATCTGCACTGAGGCAAAATAGCCTTTAAGACTATCTGGCAGCAGCTTTTGTATCTGCTCGTGACTATAATCCACAGCCTCAAATTCAAAGCCAGATGGCAGCATATCCTCAATGACCATATGCCCAAAGCTAAGCGCCATAAGTTTGGCCCTTAAAACCACATAGATCTTATCTGAAGGCTTGAGATTTTTAAGATCTGTTTCATCAAGAGCCTTAAAGTTTTTATCATAGTAGTATTTTTTAAGCCCAAGTTTGTGCTCATAGGCCTTAGGTATGGACTGTGTCAGACCATAGGCCGACATGGTGACAAAAAGATCATAAGAGCTGTCATTTACAATGCTGTAAGGATTGTGTCCTTTAAAATCTACATCCTTATACAAGCTCATCTTGCTGCCATCTGTTGCTGCATGCACTATAGCCTTGTTATCGCTAAAGGATAAAAAGGCTGTATCTGAGCTTATAGCTGATAAATGCTCTGTAATGGTATTTACGGCATCATTGTCATCTAGCACTGTAGCTAGGGATAAAAGCTCATAGCCTATATAATAAGGGGTGGCTATAGGGGATGGAGCATAGCTTTGCAGTGATGAGTGCAAAGAGGAGAGCTCTTTTAATGACAGTGACTGTGTGCATAATCTGTCATAGATTGATAAATACTCAGGATATAAAATAAGGGCCCGCTCACATGCCTCCCTGGCTCTTTTTATATCAGCTGTATTTAAAAAAGCCCTGGCCATATACACATGATAGAGCAGATCATTGCATCTTGTCTCATCAAAGATATAGCGCATGCTGCCCACATTGACCCTGTCGTACTTTGAGAGCACGCTAAAGGCTAAAGCCTGTGCTCCCAAATCAAAGTTATTATAATTATCCTTAACATAGTTATAGGAGAGATTTAAAAGCTTTGAGTTGACATTAAAACCAAGATCCCTGGCATCTGTCAGATAATCAAGACATAAAAGCGAGTAGAGATCATAACTGTCATCTAAATCAGATAAAGAAAATCTGCCGTCATGATAGATAAGACCCTCAAGTGTTTTGACAGCCTCAAGCAGTATATTGTCAGCCTCATCATATAAAGCTTTTATCTTTACATCTTTTTCGCTCTTGCCAAACTCATCAAGTGCCCCTGATTTTTTTAAATATAAAAGAGCATGAGCCCTTGCTATGGCATCATAAACAAAATAGCCCTGACTGGATAAAAGCTCATCGGCTATAGCCTTTAGATTAAGATTTGGCAGTGAGCTTAATGAGGCACGTAAGGTGGCATCTTTGGCAAAGTCATGTTTAAGATAGAGCATAGACTCATCACCTGCCTTGACATAATGGGTCACACTCTCTTTTATATCAGGATAGGCAGGGCGTACAGACAGATTAAGACTGTCCTTATATGAAAAATCATCAGATGTAACTTCAATATCAACACTGCCCACGCCATAGCCTAAAGCCTTTAGATCAAAGAGCGTGGCTTTACGCTCATCTGTCTTGACCTCAAAGCTTTGTGCGCCTTTACAGGATAATGGCTCTTTACAGCTAACCTTAATATCAAATTTTGAGCCTGAATTCTCTATATTGGCAATATCAAGCTTTAAATAGGATTTATCTAGGTTAGCTAAAAAGCGTGGCAGCACCGGTGTGACAACGGCACTGTCGCGCACCTTTATCAAGGTGCTTGCAGAGCCAAAATGTGTATCATCAAAGGCTGTAAGATTAAGGCGCAGCGCACCTGCAAACTGCGGCAGAGCAAAGGTAAGATGAGCCTTGCCATCTTGCACCCTGATAAGCTTTTTATTAAGGGCCGTTATCTTATAGGGAATGGCCGAGAGTGAGCCTAAGGCCTCGCTCTCATCACCATAACCCTGATTGTGACTTACCTTCTGCGGCATAAGATAGCTGTATCTGTCATAGACTGTATAGTAAAAGGACAGTGGGGTTAAAAGCTCCTTTACAATATCAGGAATCTTGTAATCGGCCATGGATAAAATGGCCTCATCCACTAAAGAGGCACTTAAATAACAGTTTTGACACTTATCAATCTCAACATCAAAGGCAAGAGTGCTCAAAGGCTTTATAAGAGCATCCTTATCAAGTGAGGTTTTAATCTTAAAGATACGTGAGCTAAAATCAAAAGGTATATGCACAAGGCCTATCTTGCGCGGTATAAAGCCTCTGTCATCGGCAAAGGCACGGGTGACATGTAACAGAGCATAGATATCAGAGCGCGCCTCATTAGGGGCCTTTATGCTGATGGTATTAATGCCTTTTTTTATTTTTTTGTTCTCAAGAGATAAAATTTTATCAGAGGCGAGCATAACAGAGGCTATACCATCAAAACTGCTCTCAAAGCTAAGAGTGACACTCTCCCCAGCTTTATAGCTTTTTTTATCTGTACTTACCTGCAATAAACTCTGACGCGAGTCAGCAAAGCTTGTATTAAAGCCATCATAAAACTCTCTTTGATAGATAATATTGCCAGACTCTTTATCCTTTAGAGTCAAAAGATAGCTGCCATCATCAAGATCAAAGGACAGATCGGCCCTGCCTTGGTCATCCTTGATTAAAACACTGCCGCCTTGTACATAGCTTTTGGTTTTAACCTCTCTAAAATCCCAGGTGTTATTGACATAGACATAATGATAAAAGCTTTTAACTCTCTCAAGAGTATATAAAGCCTCACGATCTTTAAACTCACCTGTGCGTGTGACATTTACAAGATCAAATGTGCTCACTGAGCCTTTATCTTCCCTCAAAGCTCCTGTATAGGCCATCTTTGAGTCAAGATGAAAGATCTTTTTAAAGCTTACAGTCTGATTTAAAGTATCATTGACCTGGGCATTTAAAACAAGAGACTGAGGATAGGTACTCTGCTGTACACTAAAATTATGGTAAAAAAGACCGTCTTTGTCAGTAAGACCATCTTGTGTGCTGTGCCCTGTATATTGTGGCTGCATACCAAAAAGATAATCTTCATAACCCTTGATGGCCCCTTCATCATAGGACAGATGCGATGTGACAAGATATTTTAGATTGTCAGCGCCTTTTCCATATAAAAAATCAGCACGCAGGGCAATTTTATCTGTGGCAGTGACATCTATGGTATCGCCGCTGTGAGCCTGACTTATTTTTACTGTAGGCGGGATAAAATCATCAACACTTACAGACAGGCTGTCTATTACATGTTCTCCGTCAAAGGAAAAATCAAAACGCTGATGGCCGCGTCTTATCTTTTTATCAAAGCAGTATTCAAACTCAAAGGCACCAGGGGCTGCTGCCTTTAACATTAATCTGTCAACCTCAAGATTCTGGGCATTAAATACTTTGACTACAAGATCAGATCCTTTATGGGCATTGTAATTGTTATCACGTATGATAACTCTGCCATGCAAAGTCTCACCTGGTCTGTATATACCTCTGTCAGAGTAGCTAAAGACATGCTGCGCACTTTGTCTTTTAAAATACTTTTCATTTAAATACACAGGAGCATCAAGCTTTAGAGTGTAGAGATCATCATCTAAAAAGGCATTGATATAGGCAGGGCTCATGGCATGATACGCATCTTTGTCATACTGGCCCAAAAAGGCATAAAAGCCATTATTATCAGTTACACCGCTCTCAAGCAGTTCATTGTTTCTGGAGCGAAGCTCAACTTTGACTTTGGGCAGCACTGTTCCTTTTAAAAAGGATTTGACCAAAACTGCAATATTGTCTTTGCCATAAAGTGAGGTTAAAGACAGATCGGAGATAATAAGTGACACATAGCGCTCGATTTTTTCAGAGCCACTTTTGTTATTGTGCACACGTATAATATAAAGGCCAGAGTCCAGCGCCAAATCCTTTTTTAAATTGATGGTGCTTGTAATTCTCTCATTGCTCTTAAAAGCAGTTTTGAAATCAAGCTTTTTGACAAGTCTGCCATTTTGCAGCGCCACATGCTTTTTATCATAGTCAGATCCGTTTAAATCATAAAAATAGATATCATCTATATTGTTGGTGCCAATACTGTAAATATCAAGATAGAGCTTTTTAACATTGATACTATCAAGGCTAAAAGAGGCCAGATCTCCATCTGGCGGCACAATCATGCCCTCTGTGTTAAAGATATTGGCAGTTGAATCTGGCAGATTGAAATTAAAAGTGGCATCATCTAAAAGTTTCAGGCCGTTTAGATCAGAAAAACCTCTGTCAACAGTAACCTTGTAGGTACTGCCATGGTGCAGATTGTTAAAACACAGCTGCGAGCCGCTGGCACTGATATTAGCACTGATTTTCTCTTCATTTTCAAAAAGCGCAATTTTGCAGCGATCAAAATCAGAGTCAAACTCACCATTTGATAAAAGGCAGGCTGATGGCGGATACTGCAGTGATTTTTCAGCCACAGCTGTGATTTTAAGCTCAGATTGTGCAGCAGAGGCAAGGCTGCTAAAAACAAATAAAGAGTACAGTAAAAAGGCCTTTTTCATAGAACGCTCTCCATATGCTAATTAGCATATAAATTATAGCAGTTATGATCTTAACGTAAGTAACTGCTAGAGCACTTTGCGATACAGATCTGCTATAACTTTGTCTTATAATAAGTCTATCTTATGGCAGAGGCCGCTTAATGTGTTCATGCCAAAGAGTTCTGGCTGTAAACTAGGGTTTGGCAATAAGGCAGGGAGTTTTATGTTATATACGCGTCTTTTAGTCTTTTTAGCCGTGGCAAGACATCTGAGTTTTACCAAGGCCTCAAGGCAGCTGTGTATAAGTCAGCCTGCCATAACCAAACATATTGCCGCCCTTGAGAGCTATTACAATGTAAGCCTTTTTGACAGAAAAGGCTCGTCCATAAGCCTTAGTGCTGCAGGTGAGCTGCTTTTAAGCCATGCCCGTAAAATAAAAAAGGATGTTACTGAGCTTGATTTTGCCATGCACCTTTTAAATCAGAACTATACAGGCTCAATAAGAGTGGGGGCCAGTACCACCATAGCGCAGTATGTGCTGCCAAAACCTCTGGCCGCCTTTTGTGAACATTACACAGGTCTTGAGATCTCACTTGTAAATGACAATTCAGATAATATTCAAAAGGCTCTTTTAAACCATGAGATAGATGTGGGGCTTGTGGAAAATGCCACACGCAGCGTAGATCTTGATTATGAACCTTTTTTAGATGATGAGCTGGTGCTCGTGGCCTCTGGCCTTGCGCATATTGACAAGGAGATTGATCTTGAGAGTTTTAAACGTATGCCCCTTATTCTGCGCGAGTATGGCTCAGGCACGCTTGAGGTAATAGAGAGTGTGCTCAATGAGCATAATATAAAGCTTGGCGATCTTAATGTGCGCATGCATATGGGTTCAACCGAGGCCATCAAACTGTTTTTACAAAACAGCTCGTGCCTTGGAATTGTCTCTATCTACTCTATAGCGCGTGAGCTTATTGACAGAAGCCTTAAGATTATAGATCTTGAAAATATAACCTTCAGGCGCAAATTTTCCTTTGTCACCAACCGCGGAGCCCATCTTGACTATATAGATAAATTTACTGATTTTGTAAAAGAGAATATAGCACTATAACTTTAAGTTATAAGTCATAGCATAAAACAATTAGATTTGCTCATCTTTGTGCATTAGAGTATAGATACTTTTTAAAGGAGTCTATATATGTTTACACGTGAGCACAGAGCAGATACTATGCACGGACTGCTCTTTATCATATTGTTTTCTCTTGCTGCCTTTTATATTGCCTCACTGCCTGCAGTGATGAAACTGTCAATCTCGCCTCTGATTGTAGGTATTGTGCTGGGCATGATTTACGCCAATACTCTTTATAAAAAGCTGCCCTCAAGCTGGCAGCCTGGAGTTAAATTCTGCACCAAGCAGATACTGCGTACCGGTATTGTTCTTTATGGCTTCAGACTTACGCTGACAGATGTCTATGCAGTAGGCATGCCTGCTGTCATTGTCGATGCCATTATAGTCTCAGGCACACTGCTTTTGGGTGTACTTTTAGGACGTATACTGCGTATGGACAGACAGACTGCCCTTATGACAGCAACAGGCTCTTCAATCTGTGGCGCAGCTGCTGTGCTTGGCGCTGAGGGTGTGGTCAAATGCGACAGTTATAAAACAGCTATTGCTGTATCAACAGTGGTGATTTTTGGCACTATTGCCATGTTTTTATATCCTCTTTTATACAGATCAGGTGTGCTCTCATCAATGTCTGATACCGCAGTTGCCATCTACACAGGCGCAACATTGCACGAGGTGGCACATGTGGCAGGAGCCGGCAACGCACTTGATCCAAATGATCTGACAGGTATGGCCGCCACAGCCACCATCACCAAGATGATACGCGTCATGATGCTAGCTCCAGTGCTTGTAATCATGGCTTTTATCCTGTCAGTTAAAAAAAGTCCCAATGCCAATAACAGTGAAAAGACCAAAACCAGAATCACCATACCGTATTTTGCTTTTGGCTTTGTACTTATCATAATTTTAAATACAATTCTATCATCTTTGTATGGTGCAGAGTCGGTAAAGGAGCTTCCTTTAAATTCGCAGATAGAGTATATAGATAATTTTCTTCTGACTATGGCCATGACAGCTCTTGGTGTTGAATCATCCTTTGATAAATTTAAAAAAGCCGGCTCAAAGCCTTTTATATTGGCACTTTTGCTTTTTATCTGGCTTAGTGTAGGCGGCTACTTTATTACAGATTATGTGGTCACAATCTGTGGCAATTGATATTTTAGACCTTTAATCAACAATTTTGGATAATGCAAAAAACTATGACTTTGGACAGAATTTCAAACATTATTGACTCACAAAACTCGAAGATTCTGTAAAAAGTGTTAAAATAGTGCTCAAGTAAACGTTTGAGTAAAAATTTGCAAAAATTTTTGAAAGACCGAGTACTTTAGCACACACTAAAATTTTGCGCCATGCATCATACTGCATGGCGTTTTTATATCATCTGATATAACTTATCGGTTTTATCATCACCAGCTATGTAAATGTATGTAAACGGATACATTTCCATACAACTTTTTTATTATTTCTCAAATTCCTGTCTTTTCTTTCGTGATATATATCGGACTTTTAAATATTAAAGTGCAGGATCTGGCACTTTGTTGACTATAGTTGTAGTACATTTTTATTTATGAGGATGTGTTATGAAATTTTTCTCCAAAAGCTCAATGGCCCTTGCCGTAACAGCAGCTTTAGCCTGCATGTCAGGTGTGACTCAGGCAGGCACAAATGACAAGGCTACAGCCACCAACGTGGCCTTTGCCGACTTCACTCCTGTTGAGTACACAACCGCCAACAAGCCTAATGTTATTGTTATTACCATGGACGATTTAGGCTATGGTCAGCTGCCTTATGATGAGAGCTCCTTTGACGTTGAGTCAATGGAGAACAGAGAAGTGGTTGATACCTACAAGATAGGTATAGACAAAGCTATTGAGGCTGCCAGGAATTCAACTCCAACTTTGCGCGCCATGATGGATGACGGTATTCGTCTGACCCAGGGGTATGTAGCCCACGCCATGTCAGGCCCATCACGTGCCGCCATTATGACTGGCCGTGCTCCATCACGCTATGGCGTTTATGGCAATACCGATTCACAGGACGGTATTCCACTGTCAGAGACATTCTTATCAGAGCTTTTCCAGAACTATGGCTACTACACAGCCTGCGTAGGTAAGTGGCACTTATCCAAGATTACCAATATTCCTGTACCTGAGGATCAGCAGACCCGTGACTATCATGACAACTTCGTCACCTACGGTGATGAGGCAGGTCAGCCACAAAACCGAGGCTTTACCTACTTCATGGGCTTCCATCCTGCTGGCACTGCCTATTACAACTCACCTGCCTTATTTGAAAACCGTGAGCACATCAAGGCTGAGGGCTATATTTCAGATCAGCTCACCGATGCTGCCATCAAGGCTGTAAATAATGCCAAAGCCATCGACCAGCCATTTATGCTGTATCTGGCCTACTCAGCTCCACACCTGCCAAATGATGTGGCAGCTCCTGATGTCTATCAGTCAAAGTTCAACACAGGTTCACAGACAGCAGATAACTACTATGCCTCTGTCTACTCTGTAGATCAGGGCGTAAAGAGACTGCTTGAGACATTGGACAAGAATGGTCAGCTTGACAATACATTGATTTTCTTTACCTCAGACAACGGTGCTGTAATTGACGGTCCTCTGCCATTGAACGGCAATCAGAAAGGCTACAAGTCACTTACCTATCCAGGCGGTGTTCACACCCCAATGTTTGTCTACTGGAAGGGTCATCTAAAGTCAGGCACCTATGATAATTTAGTCTCAGCCATGGACTTCTATCCAACCGCCTTAGATGCAGCAGGCATTCCTGTACCAGAGAGCCTCAAGCTTGACGGTGTATCACTGCTTCCATACCTCAACGGTCAGAAGAAGGGCATTCCACACGATGAGCTTATCTGGTTAACTTCATTCTCACACTGGTTTGATACCAGAAATATTCCATTCTGGGATAATTACCACAAGTATGTACGCTATGAGTCAGACTACTATCCTCACAATCCAAACACTGAGAATTTAAGTGAGTTTACCTATACTGTACGTACCAATGAGTATCAGCTCATCTACACTGCAGAGGATAATGCTCTTGCTCTGTACGATCTGCGTGATCTGCAGATGAAGCATGATCTGACCTTTGAGAAGCCAGAGGTGGTTAAGAAGTTAAAGGCTATGGCCAAGAAGCGTCTTGAGGAGTCAGTTGAGCCAAACAATCCAATTAACAAGCCAAAATATCAGAAGATTGTTGAGGCTCTGTCCAAGTAGAATAACTACTTAAACTTAATATGTGCAGGGGACAGCAATGTCCCCTATTTTTCTAAGGATTGTATATGCACTTTACCATCAAGCCCACTTCCTTTTCCTGTAATCTAAACTGTGACTACTGCTTTTATCTGCCAAAGGGTGATGACTTTCTGCCAAAGAGCAGAATGACAGAGGACACTTTGGAGATCTTTGTTAAAAAATATATAGAAGCTTCAGACAGTCACGTCTTTTTTACCTGGCAGGGTGGAGAACCTTTGCTTATGGGACTTGATTTTTATAAAAAGGCAATAGAGCTGCAGAATAAATACAAAGGCACCAAGATTATAGAAAATGCCATACAGACCAATGGCACTTTATTAAATGACAAGTGGTGTGAGTTTATAAAGGAGCATAACATTCTTATAGGTATTTCAATTGACGGCCCTAAAAAGCTGCATGACGCCTACAGAAAAAATATGCGCAATGAAGGTACCTTTGATGATGTGCTGCGCGGTATAGATCTGCTTAAAAAACATAAAATTAAATTCAATACCCTGACCTGTATCAACAAGGCCAATTATAGACACGGCCTTGAGGTCTATAAATTTTTAAAAAATATAGGTTCAACCTATATGCAGTTTTCAGAGATTATTGAAACCACACCTGAAAACAGAGATTTTGATGCTGTTGCTGTTCAATATAATAAAAAGGAATTTGCCCTTGAGTCGCAGGATTATGCCGTCTTTTTTAAAGACATATTCAGACACTGGGTCAAATACGATATAGGTCATATTGTAGTCAGACAGTTTGAAACCTTTATCTCACAGGTTTTAGGTCATGGCCATCTGTCATGCGTCTTTGAAGATAAGTGCTGCAATAATTTTGTGCTTGAGGCCAATGGCGATATCTATGAGTGCGATCAGGCTGTCTATGAAAAATACAAAATAGGCAATATACATACAAGCGATATTACAAAGCTTGAAGCTGCAAAAATCAATAAAGTAAAAACTACCTTATGCTCTGACTGCCTTGAGTGTCAGTATCTGTCTTTATGTCACGGAGGCTGTCCAAAGCATAGAATCAATTTACACAATGGTGTGGCACAGACCTATTTCTGTGAGGGCTATAAAGAGCTCTTTAAGATCATGGTGCCATATCTTAATGCCATGGTATCCCTGGCTCAAAGCAGGATCCCTTATGTAAAGGTCAAGGAGATTGCCGATAAGATTGCATCCTTATAACCTAAGGACTAAAGATTAACATCTCGATAAAGGGGTATGGCTAAGAGCGGCTGTACTCCTTTTTTTCTATATTAAAGATATAAAAAATTTAAAGCAAAGGGCTGTCTATAAATACAATACAGACAATAAAAGCAAAGAGAACATAGAGCGTTATCAGGGCTTTATATAGTGCCTGTATTTTTATCACACGGCCGCAGTGTCTATATGAACAGGTTGTGTGCATAAGACACATAGCCTTAGTGAAAAAGATGTCTTTACAAAAAAATTATGCACCGTTCATACACTGCCTGTGATTTATACAAAGAGCTAAGAGAGGGCAGGTATAAACTGGCAAAGGTGAAGTTTAAAGGCTGTTGTAAGAGCAATATAAAGTTATTCTTGTTAGAGAGATTAGGCACAGAAAGACTAAGGACAGGTTTAAAACATGCAGATCTGAACACTCATGCCACACAGCTCAAGGGGGCCCATTCCAACTTATTTTTATTGTTGATAAAGTCTTAAAATGTCGTAGATAAATATGTAAAAAACGGCATCTGCAAGATTGCTAAATTTAAAAGGAAATGGCTGGAAAGAAAAATAAAAACAAATTTATCAATTGTGTGCAGTAAAATT
>Reba_p2__coassemble_1321_pt1 | contig 13137 bp, 11 predicted proteins | sample Reba_p2__metabat2_low_PE_042 | metagenome-assembled genome bin Reba_p2 | reverse complement strand
GCATCTATCTTGGTTTCAAAATCATCAAAACTTGCCGAGTGCAGAGAATTGAGCCTTACGCGTATCATTTTTGAAAAAAAAGTATCAAACAGATTTATATAAAAACTGTCCGCTGGATTGAATTCAAGCGTCACCTTTAATGCTTTTGCTTTTATAAAGTCGCTGCACTCCTTTGAGGTGTGAAATTTATGTCTGTCTAATATAAGTTTTATGCTTGATTGCGCATAGGTTGAGGCAATAAGCTCTATAAAGTCCTTCACATCATCCATGGTGTGGGAAAAGCGCTTTAACAGCGTAATATGACCGTTTAAAAGATTAACCCCTGCCATAAAAGACAAAATACGATTGGAAATATATGGCCTGTACTCACTGCCACTGTGATTGTAGCCATAATTGCTCTGCACCATTGACAGATGTGAACTGTCATCATAGCCCATAACAACAAAACACTGCTTTTTAACAAGATCCTCTTTAACTGTCACCAGAAACTCAAGCTTTTTGTAAAGTATGGGAACAACCCCTGCCTGCATCTTGCTTTCATAGGTATTATGCTGCATATGCAGCTTAAGCTCGGTGCGATTTAACAGATTCTCCACATCTCTTGCACTGATATGCACAAGGTGCCCAAACCCTACCTTACGGCAGTTATTACGTATGTACATAGCAAGATCGGATGCTGTCCATAAGGTCAGATCAGGTCCACCCTCGACATTGTATGGTACCTGACAGGCAATCTGCCTGACATAGCTCTTTTCCTCCTCTGAAAAAAGCCCAGGTCTGCCTGAACGCTCTTTATCCAGTATGGCAGCTTTCACTCCGCCTGATGATAGTTTATGCAGTATTCTGTAAATCAGAGTTTTACTGCTCTTATATTTGACGGCAACATCTTTTAAATCCATACCATCTGCAAGATCAAGCAGCATTGCAGCTCTTCTTGCCTGACGTGAGCCTTGCATCTTAACTATGACGGAGCTCAAATACTCTCTGTCATTTTCATTAATCCCATCCTGCAAAAGAGAGTCTTTAATATCAGTAATTTGTTTAGCTGCCATAAAAAAAACCAAAATTTTGCGAAACTTTTTATTAGATTATTATATTTATAAATCAACCACTTAACTAAAGATATTTATCAATTTTCGAAACTTTTTAGCCACAAATAACACCTGTTTGATACAGATCACATTTAAAGGCAAATTTAATGTGATCTATATCGTAATTTAACGAGCCATGATTATCTATCATTACATTACAGTTAATTTTTAAAGGATAAATGAAATGATTAAGTATGGTGTTGTTGGTGTCGGTTATTTTGGTGCCGATCTTGCAAGAATTTTAAAATCTTTTGATACAGCCACTATCAGCTGCGTCTATGATCCTGAAAATGGCAAAACCATTGCTAAAGAGCTTGGCTGTGATGCCTGCGCCTCTTTAGATGAGCTTGTCTCACGTGATGATGTAGACTGCGTTGTAGTAGCAACTCCAAACTATCTGCACAAAGAGCCTGTAATCAAGGCAGCTCAGCACAAAAAACATGTGTTCTGTGAAAAGCCAATTGCCCTTAAGTATGAGGACTGTGTTGAGATGGTTGAGGAGTGCAAGAAAAACGGCGTGCGCTTCTTTGCAGGTCACATTATGAACTTCTTCAACGGTGTACATCAGGCCAAGGAATATATCAAAGAAGGCCGCATTGGTGATGTACTTTACATCCACACAGCAAGAAACGGCTGGGAGGAAGTACAGGAGAGCATTTCCTGGAAGAAGATCAGAGAAAAATCAGGTGGTCACCTCTATCACCACATTCACGAGCTTGACTGCGTACAGTTTCTAATGGATGCCATTCCAGATGAGGTTTCCATGGTTGGCGGCAATGTTGCCCACCAGGGTGAGAAATTTGGCGATGAGGATGACATGCTGCTTATCCACATGCAGTTCCCTGGCAACCGCTTTGCTTTATGTGAGTGGGGTTCAGCCTTCCACTGGGGCGAGCACTACGTACTGATTCAGGGTACCAAGGGCGCCATCAAGATTGATATGTTCCACTGCGGCGGTACCTTACGTGTTGACGGTGTTGATACACACTTTAACGTACATGAGAGCCAGGAGGAAGATGACGATAGAACCAGAATCTATACCAGCACTGAAATGGATGGTGCCATTCAGTACGGCAAACCTGGCAAGAGAACACCACTGTGGCTATTCTCTGTTATGAACAAGGAAATGAAATATCTTAACGATATTATGCACGGTATGGAGCCAGATGCTGAGTTTGAAAAACTCCTGACCGGTGAGGCTGCCCGCAATGCCATTGCTACAGCTGATGCACTGACCAAGTCCTTAAAAGAAGATCGCAGAGTGAAACTTTGTGAAATTATTGGCTAGACTTAATAAAACCTGATCGTTCAGATCAGGTTTTAAAGGATAAATGATATGACCGATAGTGTAAAACATCTCCCATGGTATAAGCAAGTTGATACCACACAAAAAAAGGCACTTTTTTCTGCATGGTTAGGCTACGTCTTTGACGGCTTTGACTTCATGCTCATTACCTATATTCTTGTATCAATCCAAGCTGATCTGAATCTGACCAATGTTCAGACCTCATCTTTATTCATGGCAGCCTTTGTTTCCCGTCCTGTAGGCGGTGCCCTCTTTGGAGCCCTGTGCGACAGATATGGCCGTAAACCTGTAATGATGGCTGCTATTCTTACCTACTCAGTAGGTACTGCACTGTGCGGTTTTTCTATAAACTTTGCCACGCTATTTATCTTCAGACTTATAGTAGGTATTGGTATGGCCGGTGAATACGCATGTTCAGCTCCTTATGCTGTTGAGAGCTGGCCTAAGCATTTAAGAGGCCTGGCTGGAGCTATTTTAGTATCTGGTTTTTCTATAGGTAATATTGCAGCCTCACAGCTCATGCCTATGGTAGCTGAGATGCACAGCTGGCGTACAGCCTTCTTTATCGGAATTATTCCTGCTCTTATCGTGCTCTATATAAGACGTAATGCCCCAGAGTCACAGGAGTGGGAGAAATTTGCCAAGGAGAAAAAGTCAAGCGCCTCCTCTTCATCATTAAAAGCTCTGTTTGTAGGCGGTCAGCTCAAAGTTACTCTTATAGCCTATCTGGTGCTCTTTGGAATTTTCTCAGCAAACTGGCCAATTCCAGGTCTGATGCCAAAATACTTAACTGAAAACGGCTATGCTGATTCTGTCTCAAATATTATGTCAATCGGCGCTCTTGGTATTATGATTGGCGTGCTCCTCTCAGGCTATCTTGCTGACAAGATTGGTACTGTAAAGGTCCTGGTAGGCGGTCTGTCTATATCACTGCTTTTGATCTACCCTACCTTCTTGATTGGTCCAGGTCATGAGTTTATTACAGGCACCTTGCTCTTTTTCCTGCTGGCAGCCAATTTAGGTGTAGGCGGTCTGATTCCAAAGTATCTCTCCACCCTCTTCCCTGTTAGCATGCGTGGTGCAGCCTTTGGCTTTATCTACAACCTCGCAGCCATTGGCGGTGGTATTGCTCCTGTAACCTGCGCCTTCTTAACTGACAACCTCAATGTGGCTTTAGGTATGGCTTTAATCTACGTTACAGCCTTCTGGACAATACTGCTGGTAATTATTGTAGGTCTGCACCTGCCAGAGAAGATTAAGAGCAAATATGCTCCGTAAAGTTTCTACAACATAAGCTATAGGCGGGTATTACCCGCCTTTTTTCTATGTAATATCAAGGTTGAATTTTAAAAAAAAATAGACTGTTGTTCTGACCTTTTGCACAGGGCCTTTATAGTGACTTTTATTATGATTATACTTTAAATCATCTATCTTCGTTTACACAGTTTTTAGTTCACTCTCTTTGATTATCTCTTTATTTCTTTAACTGTTAACTAAATAGGTTTTATTAAATCAACTAAGGTATAATTATTAACAGTTATTAATTATTTTCCATTTTTAGTATCTATGTTAAAAATTGCCTTATGGTCATTGTCATTGGCAACCTTAACTGCCTGCAATGCTAATTGCCAGCCTGAACCTTATAGATTTGATAATGGACCTGATTATGTAAGTGATGGTCTGTATCGTATTGTAGACTGCACAGGACGCATGGGCTTTGCCAATATCAGACATGAGACTGTCATAGCTCCGCGCTATGCCTTTGCCTATCCATTTAAAGCAGGTGTAGCCAAGGTTACTGACAGTGGTCATATGGAGTATGTTGAAGGCTCAGATAAGGAGCATACCTATTTTAAAAGCTCACACTGGTATCTTATAGATAAGACAGGCAAAAAGATAAAAGATCTTTAAAGGCAGGATCTTTTTACAAGCTCATTGTCACAGCTTATTTTAAGATAATATCTGTAATTATCCCTGTGACAGGTAAACAGACTGCCAAGCCCTAAAGCTATTCCATTATGCATCACCACAGGATGGCTTTTGCGCATAAAGTGTGGCACTTCATACTCACCAAAGAGCTTTTTCATCTCACGCGAGTGTACGCGCTTTAAAGGTTTAAGCCGTGTTTTACCTGTATAGGTAAAATCAAGATCTACACTGTCATAGGCTACAAGACACTCACTATCCTCGCTCTCGGCCATAGCATCACTTAGTACACACAGCTTATAGACAAAGGAGCCAAGGTGCAGCTCATCCCCTGCCTTTAGAGTATAAATGCCAGGATCTGGCATAATATAATCTTTGGTAATATACAGCTTTTTAAGATAGCGTCTTAGATACAGATCCTTTTCAATGACAATTAAAGCCTCCTGATCATTGGATATGGCACAGAGCTTTAGTGCATCTTCAATAATATTCAGATCAGGCGGCATCTTTGCATACTGCTCAATAAAAAGACGCATGATACAGGTGGCAAGAGCCTTATCCTCAAGTGGCAGAGCATCAATTGACAAGGTATTGTCACAAATGCATGATACAGCTTTGTCTTTGGCATAGCGCATGGCCAGATCATGCTCTAAAGCACACAGATAAGATGATCTTAATATTGCTCTGTCAACGCCTGCAAAACGCTTGCGCATTAATGGCAGTACTTTAAGGCGTATAAAATTGCGCTCAAATTTTAAATACTCATTGGACTCATCAAACACAAAGTTAAAGCCCAGAGCCTCAATTATCTGCTCAATAGTCTTTTTATTAATGGATAACAGAGGTCTTAAGATAGTACCACGCTCATCTTTAATAATCTGACGCATGCCAGATAGACCATAAGGGCCAGAGCCGCGCTTGAGGGCCAATAAAAAGTTTTCAACCTGATCATCTGCCTGATGGCCCAAAAGCAGATAGCCATTGTCCTTAAGATTGGCTAAAAGAGCTGCATAGCGCTCCTTGCGTGAGCTATCCTCAGGGGAGATACCGCCGCCATAGACAATATTGAGCTTGGGAGTGACAAGAGGCACATCAAGGCGTTCACACAGCCTGGTGCAATGCTCAAGCCAGATTGGATCTGAAGCATCAAGACCATGTATGCAGTGAACTGCTAAAACTTCAAAGGCACTGTTGTAGCTGCGCATCCTGACTGCAACTAATAGAGCTAAAGTTGAGTCAGAGCCGCCTGACAGGCCCACTGTCAGCGGGCCTGGGGTGATTTTAGAGATGAGATTCAAGGCAAGAGCATCAAGCTCTCTTTGTGCCTGACTTTGCTGCAATTTAAAGCTTAGTAGCCATAGCTCATGAGGCGGGTAAATCTCTGCTCAATCAAACGCTCCTGAGGCAGAGCCTTGAGAATATTGAGATCCTCTTTTAATCTGGCCTTTAAATTTTCAGCCATAGCTGCATAGTCACGGTGGGCACCGCCAAGTGGCTCTGGCACAATACCGTCAATGAGCTTTAACTCCTGCAGCTTGTCAGCTGTAAACTTCATAGCCTCGGCAGCTAAAGGAGCCTTGTCAGCACTCTTCCATAAAATAGAGGCACAGCCTTCAGGTGAGATAACACTGTAGGTGGCATACTCAAGCATATTCACTCTGTCAGCAACACCAATGGCAAGAGCACCGCCTGAGCCACCCTCACCAATAACAGTGGCAATTACAGGAACCTTAAGCTCTGACATGAGCTTTAAGCTCTCGGCAATGGCACCTGCCTGTGATCTTTCCTCAGCCCCCACACCAGGATAGGCACCTGGGGTGTCGATAAAGGTAATAATAGGCACATTGAAGCGTTCGGCCAGCTTCATAAGACGCATAGCCTTTCTATAACCCTCAGGACGTGGCATACCAAAGTTTCTGTAGGTTCTCTCCTTGGTATCTCTGCCCTTCTGATGACCTATAACCATAACTGACATGCCATCTAAACGAGCCAGACCGCCTACAATAGCCTTGTCATCGGCAAAGGCTCTGTCGCCAGAGAGCTCGTCAAAATCAGTAAAGATATTCTCAATATAATCTAAAGTATAAGGGCGCATTGGATGGCGAGAGAGTTGAGAAATCTGCCATGCACTTAGATTGGAATACAGTTTTTTGGTCAGCTCCACATTCTTCTTCTCAAGCTGAGCTAACTCTTTTGACAGATCTACGTCATTTCCTACTGTACTTGACAGTCTTTTGAGCTCTTCAATATGTGCCAGCAGATCGGCAATAGGCTGCTCAAAATCCAAATAGTTAATATTCATTGCATAATCCTCAATCAACTCAGGCAGAGTCAAATAATTATGGTTAATTTACACTAAAGTTGGAATTTATTCCACACTCAAAGGTAAAATCGGCAGGAACTATCTTATGACCTCTGTCTATAAGATTTGCTATTGGGCCATAGCCAGTGCGATAACAGTCAAGCAGAGGCAGTGTCTGCAACAGCTCAAGATGTGCCTTGGTAGGATACCCTTTATGCCTGTCAAAGCCATATTGTGGATACAGCAAAGAGAGTCTTGTCATCTCTCTGTCTCTTATGCATTTGGCCACAATGGAGGCTGCGGCAATTTCTTTTACCCTTGCATCACCGCCTACCACGGCCTCAACCATGCACGGTACATTTTTTACTGTCTTGTTGCCATCAACTAACATAAGATTGACATTAAGGGCAGGATTTAGTGCCAGATAAGCCCTGCGCATAGCCTCAAGCGAGGCGTGCAGAATGTTCATCTCATCAATCTCACGCGGCAGGCACATACCCACACCTACAGAAGCAGCTCTGTTTACAATTTCATCAAACAGAGCCAGGCGCTTTTTCTCAGAGAGCTTTTTTGAATCATCAAGCCCTTCTATCATGTCATCATAGTTTAAAACGACACAGGCAGCCACTACAGGACCAACTAAAGGTCCGCGTCCTGCCTCATCGACACCGCAGACAATATGTGAGCGTGGGTCAAGACTGTAGCTGTAAGGCTCTTTATCTTTTAGTGCTGTCACGGCCTAAACCTTAAACTCAGGCTCTTTTTTGACATCATTATCCTTATCAGTAAAGGCATTTTCCACCTCACCTAAGGTCAATGACGGCTCCATATCACTTCTTTGCACAGTGTTCTTTAAAGCTACAGCTTCACTGCCGCTCTGACCATCTGCATCGGAAGGAGCCAAGAGTCTTTGATTTTTCATATCGTCAATGAGCTCAAAGATGGCATTGGCTGCAATTTCATCTGAGTTCATGCGTATGCTTGAGTGAATGCGGGTAAATTCCTTTTTCATCAAAAGATTGTCAGAATTTAGAAGCTTGAGCATTTCATCACACAGATTCTGTGCATTACACTCTGACTGAATAAACTCACTTACTATCTTGCGTTTGGCTAAAAGATTTGGCAGCGAGAAAGTATCGATTTTAAGCAGTCTGCGGGCAAGTGATGCTGTCAGAGCATTGACCTTGTAGGCAACTGCCATAGGGCGGTTTAATAGCATGGCTTCAAGAGCCACGGTACCGCAGGTTAAAAGCACGGCATCGGTTGAGGCTATAACATCCTGTGTATTACCCTCATAAATGGTCAGGGATAAAAAAGGAGCATAGCTCATCCATATATCTTTGATTAAATAGGCATTGCGCTTGTCTGATGCGGCACAGATAAAACACACATTGTCCATGCGGGCTTTGATCATGCAGCAGGCCTTGGCAAAGATTGGCAGCATACGCTCAATCTCTCCGCGGCGTGAACCTGGCAGAATGCCCATAATCTTCTTGCCCTCGATGCTCTCAACTGAAGTCTTGTCAAGAGCAATACTCTCGCGGGCCTTGTCAGTTGAAGAATCAAGTGCAATTCTGGCAGCCAGACTGTGACCTACATAGGTACAGCGCATCTGTGCCTTGTCATAAAAATCCTTTTCAAAAGGCAGCAGCGATAAAACCATATCACATGACTCGCTTATGGTTTTCATGCGCCCCTCGCGCCAGGCCCATACTGAAGGGCTGACATAGTGCACGGCAGGAATACCGTTGCGCTTTAAAATCTTTTCAATCTTTAAATTAAAATCAGGTGAGTCAATGCCTATGACCACGCATGGTCTGGCCTCAAGTAATATTTTGATAAGCTCATGTCTGATCTTAAGTATAGGCACAAGATGTTTTACCACCTCGGTAATACCCATTACCGAGAGCTCCTCCATACGAAAGGAGGAGATCATGCCGCAGCTTATCATCTTAGGACCGCCAATGCCAATAAACTTAGCCTGCGGATCCTTGCGTAAAATAGCTCTGATAAGTCCGGCACCCAGGGCATCACCTGAGGCCTCACCTGCTATTAGCGCATACAGGTGCGAATTAATTAAATCACTCATCAGCGAACAATGCCACGACCTGATTCTTTAAGGAAATCTACAAGTATCTGCACTTCAGAATGTTTATCTGCAAGATCCTGTACTAATGGAATTGCCTCTTCAATGGTCAGCTTTTTATGATAGATAATCATATAGGCCTTTTTAATAGCGCTTATGGCCTCATCACTAAAGCCGCGGCGGGCCAGCCCCACCTTGTTGATACCATGGGCTTTAGCATAATGACCTGCAGCCATGACATAAGGAGGAACGTCCATGTTAAGTGCGGCCATGCCGGCTACAAAGGCGTGAGAGCCTACGCGACCAAACTGATGTATGGCACTAAGACCGCCGAAGATTACATGTGAGCCTATGGTCACGTGACCTGCAAGAGTTGCATTGTTGGCAAAAATACAGTTGTCGCCTATGATGCAGTCATGGGCCACATGCACATTGACCATGAGCAGATTGCCAGAGCCTACAGTTGTTGTATTGTTGCCCTGTATGGTGCCTCTGTGCAGAGTGCAGTGCTCACGAATTGTATTGTTGTCACCAATGGTCAAAGTTGTAGGCTCATTGTTGTACTTGAGATCCTGACAGCTCTCACCTACGGAGCAGAACTGATAGAAATGATTGTTTTTACCTATGGTTGTAGGACCGCGGAACACGCAGAAAGGTTCAATAATACAGCCCTCGCCAATAGTCACATCGCCTTCAATGATAACATTTTCCTTGATTACAACATTAGGACCTATGTTTACACTGTCTGCAATTTTGGCACTCTTGTCTATAATGGCGCTGTCATCAATCATATGAGCTCCTTTTTTGTTTTATCTTTAGCTGCGGCGCTTGGCACACATAAGATCTGCAGAGCAGGCAATTTCACCATCTACAGTGGCAACGCCCTTGAAACTTGCTATGCCGCGTTTTTCCTTTAAAAACTCAACATCGATGACAAGCTGATCGCCTGGCACCACAGGGCGCTTGAATCTGGCATTGTCCACTGCTGCAAAATAATAAAGCTCACCTTCAGCTGGCTTGCCTACCATGGTAAAGGCCAGCACACCTGTAGCCTGAGCCATGGCCTCTAAAATCAGCACACCTGGAAAAACTGGTTTGCCTGGGAAATGGCCCTGAAAATATGGCTCATTAAATGTTACATTTTTAATGGCACGCAGGGTTTTATGCTCCTCAGTTATAGCATAATCGACAACTCTGTCTATCATTAAAAACGGATAACGATGTGGCAGAAGCCCCATAATATCTTCTACGCTCAAAGTCTTTACGATACCTTCACTCACTTTAATCACCTATAATATTTACTTCTCGAGCTTTAGCTCCAGTTCCTCAATTTGTTTTTCCATAGCCTGCATTTTACGATACATATCATTGATATGCAGTACGCGTGATGCAGTAACTCGCCATTCTCTGTTTGTCTGAGCCGGTATGCCTGAGGAGTATACACCCTTCTTGTCTATTGAGCGCATAACCATACACATGCCGCTTATAGTAACCTGATCGCAGATTTCAATATGGCCATTGAAGACTGAGGTGCCTCCAATAATACAGAATTTGCCTATTTTAACACTACCGGCAAATACAGTGCCACCTGCAATGGCAGTTCCAAAGCCAATATGTACGTTATGGGCTATCTGACACAGATTGTCGATAATAACATTATCCTCAATTACAGTGTCATCAATAGCTCCTCTGTCAATACATGTGCAGGCGCCTATTTCAACCATATTGCCCACAGTTACAGAGCCTGTCTGTGGAATTTTAAGCCATCTGCCCTTTTCATTGGCATAGCCAAAACCGTCAGAGCCAATAACCGTGCCTGACTGAATCAGGCAGGCACTGCCGATTTTAACATGATGATAGATGCTTACATTAGGATAGAGCTTTGTACCCTCTCCTATGATAGCACCCTCACCTATTGTGCAGTTGGCGGCAATCTGTACATTATCGCCAATCACTGCACCCTTTGCTATATGCACAAAGGGTCCTATGGCAACATTGCTGCCGATAACTGCCCCCTCGTCAATCTGACACAGGGGGCTGACACCAACAGCCACAGGCGGTGTGGTATCAAGAATTTGAGCTGCGCGTGCAAAACCCACATAAGGATCAGACATGACAATATAGGCACATGGAGCATGAAAGGCATCCTCCTGCCTTACAATAACACATGAGGCTTTAGTTTCACTTAGAACTTCCTTGTATTTAGGATCACTAAGAAAACTGATTTCACCTGCAGCAGCAGTTTTTAAATTGGCAACCTTGTTAAGCTCAAGATCGCCATCACCCTCATAGGTGGCGTTCAGCGACGCAGCTAATTCTTTAAGCAGCATAATAAATTACTTCTTGGCCTTGCTGACCATATCAATAACATCCTGAGAAATATCAAGAGCATTTACAGTGTAGGCAATGGCGCCCTCACGCAGTACTAACTGAATGCCTCTGTCATTGGCAATCTTGTCAATGGCCTTTTGTACTTCAGTTGTAATCTTAACCTGCTCCTGTGAGAATCTTGCTCTGCTGTCTTCCTGCAGTGCCTTGGCCTTTAAATTGAAATCAGACTGCAGTTGTGCAAGCTTTCTTTGAGCCTCGGTAGCCTTGTCGCCAGTGATCTTGCCGCTGTTTAAGTCAGCAGCCAGCTTCTGACCTTCAGTCTGCAGCTTCTCAAGCTCTTTTTCACGGCCTTCAAACTCTTTGGCCAGAGCCTGCTCTGAGCTCTTGGTCTGTGGAATTTCTGACATGATAAATGGCAGATTGATTACAGCTATGGTTGGAGCTATGGCCTTTTGAGCTGCTGGGGCAGCCTTAGGTGCTGCCATAACAGATGCAGCTGCAAATACAGAAGCCATAGTTAAAGCAATTGCTGTCTTTTTAAACATATTTATATCCTCTTTAAATTAGAAATTGCCGCCGATATTAAAGTTGAATGTCTCGGTCTCATCACCTTCATAATCCTTGATGGATTTGGCAAGTGAGAATACCAAAGGGCCGATTGGTGACATCCAGTTTAAAGCCACGCCGGCTGAAACACGGTAATCACTGGCATCATTATAATGAAGATCAGTGCCCCTTACATAGGTGGAACCGTTTGTATCCCACAAAGCACCTGCATCAATAAACAGTGTGGTACGTACCTGTCTCTTGTAGGCCTCGGCTACAAATGGTGTAGGTACATGGAACTCGGCTGATACTGCCCACAGAGCATTACCACCTACGTTCTCATCACCAAAGGCCTTGCCATAGATAGCCTTGTTACCTACGCTGTTGTGCTTAAAGCCACGCAGCCACTCTGTACCGCCAAAATAATAGTTTTCAAAGTATGGCAGTATCTGATCATGATCGTTCTTCTTGCCATAGCCGTCACCATAGGCAACACGGCCTTTGACAGAGAAGACAAAGTCGCGCTCATCATCAATTGGGAAATAATGGTAAGTATCAGCAGAGACCTTGTAGTACTGCAGATCTGATGTAGGCAGAGTACCAGAGAGCACTACAGACTGACGTGAACCCTTGGTTGGGAATACAGATCTGTCAAGGTTGTTGCGTGAAAGACCTACGGATGCAGTGTAGTTGTTAAAGGTACTTTCCATCTTGCCGCCAAGGCCGTAGATATACCAGAAATAATCACCCTGCACAAAATTGCGTCCTGCGTTTTTAATCTTGGTGGACTCATAACCAAGAGCATAGCGTACTGAGGTATTTTCAGAAATAGGATAGCCTGAGTTTACCTCAACACCTATAGTTTCGTTGTCATAGGCAATAACGTCAGCATCAGCACCCTGGAACTTGTCATAGTAGACACGGCCGCCAAGGGAAATCTGATCTACAGTAAAGTAAGGATCGGTATAGCCTACCTCAATATGTCTTCTATAGTCATTGTCATAGGCCATAATGGTGGCTCTTGAGCCCCAGCCAAAGACGTTGTTCTGTGAAATACCGGCCTGCAGCAGCATACCTGAGTTGGTACCATAGCCAATACCGCCTGATATAGAGCCTGTAGGCTGCTCTTTAACCTTGACATCAAGATTTACTGTATCGGCAAGATTGCCTGATCTTTGTGTATTGATATCAACTGTCTCAAAGAAACCTGTTCTGTTTAAACGATCGCGTGATAGATCAACTGCCTCATTTGACAGCCAGGTTCCATCCATCTGACGCAGTTCACGACGGATTACAGTATCATCAGTTGAGGTATTGCCTGTAATTAAAACCTGTGACACGTTGACACGTGAACCTGGATCTACAAAGAACTCAAGATCTACAGTCTTCTCCTTGTCATTGAAGACAGGGAAGGCCTCAACGCGCGAATGGGCATAGCCATACTTGCCAAGATAATTCTTAAGTGAATCCTCAACAGCTCTTACCTGTGAGGCTGAATAGGTATCACCCTCCTCAAGAATTAAAAGCTCACTCATGGTATCGCCAAACT
>Reba_p2__coassemble_1287_pt1 | contig 13435 bp, 14 predicted proteins | sample Reba_p2__metabat2_low_PE_042 | metagenome-assembled genome bin Reba_p2 | reverse complement strand
ATTTTTATATAGTAATATATGCAAAGTCACATTTTAAGTCTGTACAAATGTAAACATTTTACAGACGAAAATGTCAGTGACTGATTATAACGGCGAAAAATACTCCTGACAGCACGATATATAGATAAAAAAGCTCAAGATTTTACATTTTTGCTACAAATATTTAAAATATGGCATCTGAAAATATTGAGGTGCACATGTTAAAGCATTGGATTTCTGAGGCACGTCCGCGCACACTGCTGCTGGCTCTTACCAACTGTGCTGTAGGCTGCGGTCTTGGCTTCTATTATGGTGCCGTAAATTTATATAATCTTATTGTCGCACTGCTGATTATCATAACAGGAGTGCTACTGCAGATTATAGCCAATCTGGCCAACGATTACGGTGATGCCTATAAAAATGCAGACAGAGCTACAAGACAGGGACCTATTCGTGGCGTTATGACAGGCGCCATATCTTTAATGGACCTGAAAAAGGCCATGACCTATACCATTATACTAGCAAGTATAACCGGAACGGCCTGTGCCATGATGTCACTGTACAATAATGTAACTATGCTTTCAGTCTTTTTATTTATAGGCATGATAGCTATAGTTGCTGCTATCGGCTACACTGTGGGCATGGCCTATGGATATAAGTCATTGGGCGATGTATCTGTTTTTATCTTCTTTGGTCTGGCCGCAGTTATAGCCCCTCAGGTTATGATTGCCAATATCAGCGGTGGGGGTATAGAAATATATCCTGACAGCTGGTTTTTAGCCGTAAGTGTGGGCATGGGCTCTGTTATGGTGTTGCATGTTGCCAATATGCGCGATATTCAGGAAGACAAGATCACAGGTAAAAGAACGATAGCCTCAAGACTTGGTCCTAAGTTTTCAGCCTATTGTCATATAGTCTTTTTTATAGTCGCCGCTCTGACTTCATTTGCAGGCTGCTATATCTCTCACAAAGGCTGGCAGATTTCCATTCTGACCATTTCACTGTTTCCTCTTCTTGCCTCTGTTACACGCGTTTTAAAGTATGCAACAGATTCAAAGAAGATTGCCAAGGAATTAAAATACACTCTGCTTGGTGTATCAATTCATAATGTGGCCTGGCTTGTGGTTCTGATTGTAGATTTCTGGTTCTACTTCTAATTTATTAAAAACAGCAGAGTCTATCTGCTGTTTTTAAACTCCTATCTGATATTCCCACTTTAAAAGCCCATATCAAAACCTATAATCATCTTTTTAAGTACTATCCTGTCTTGTAACAAAGAGTCTTTTGCTATATGTAAAAAGGTAGTGACAGGAATTCAGAGCTGATGCTTTAAATGGCAGACAGAATAATCATATCAGGGATTAAAGTACTATGTATATTGAACATGTGGCTATGCATGTAAAAGATCTTGAGGCAGCAAGAGCATTTTTTGTCACATATCGCTTTTGCTCTTGGCTCACAAGATGCTGTAGATAGGATGACCAAGATGCTTAAAGATGATGGTTTTGAGGTTATTTCAGGACCTAGGGTGACAGGTGATGGCTACTATGAAAGTGCCATCACCATAATTGAGGGTAATACCATTGAGCTTACTGTCTAATCTATTTTCTCCAGAAGATTGAAGTCATACATAAAATTACAGGAATAATCTCAAGACGGCCTAAAATCATATCAAAGGCAAAGATAAGATACAGAGGATCACTAAGACCTGCAAAATTACCTGCAGGGGTAAGAGTTGGGCCCATAGCTGGTCCTACATTTGACAGACAGGTCATTGAGGCAGAAAAGCTATCTGAGAGAGTTAAGCCAAGGCTTGTAGCTGCAAAGCTTGATATGAGCAACGCCAGAATATAGGCCACAAAGTAGGTGATTATAGAGCGCAGAGTATCTGAACCTACAATGTTTGAGTTAAAGCGCGGCATGCTGACACTGTGAGGGTGCAGACTTTTAAAGAGCTGAGCTTTGAACATGGACATGGCCACCACCAGTCTGAAGACTTTGATACCGCCAGAGGTGGAGCTTGAACAGCCTCCTATTGCCAGAATAATGAAAAAGACAAAGGAGGCTGTTTCATTCCATGAGGCAAAATCCTCAAGAGCAAATCCTGAAGTTGAGATTACAGATACAATATTAAACAGAGCCACTCTGAAGGCTTTTTCAAAATCATAATCGTTTTGAAAGAATAAAGTGGCTGTGACTACGGCAGTACAGACAGCTATTATTTTAATAAAGGCACGTACCTGCTGATCTTTATAAAGTAAGGATAAATTGCCAGAGATGGCTGCCAGTATCAAAAGAAAAGGCAGAGATCCTATAATCATAAAGACAATGGCAGTATAGTGCACTGCAGGTGGCATAAAAGTCATAGATTCATCAAGAATCATCATGCCGCCTGTAGATACTGTAGATAAGGCAGAGGTTATAGCAAGAAAGAAGTCAAGGCCGCCTAGCATATAGCATATAGTGCATGCTATAAGTAAAAACAGATACAGGGCCAGAAAATAAAAGGCCATGGTTTTAATGTGCGGTGTCAGCTTGGCACTGATATCAAAAGATGTTGATTCTGTTTTAAATATGTTCATACCGCCAGAGGCTACATTTGGCAGTACAGCAACAGCAATAACCACGAAGCCCAGACCTCCTAGATACTGCAGCATTGATCGCCACAATAATATGGAAGGAGGTCTGATATTAAGATGATTGATGGCAGTGGCGCCTGTGGTTGACAGGCCAGAGGCTGCCTCAAAGAGAGATTCACAGTAGCTTATATCATCTAGCATGATCCAGAATGGAATAGCCGAGAGCATGGTTATTGAAAACCATAAAGATGCTGTAAATAAAAACATTTCGCGCAGGGTTATAGTAAGCTTGTGACCTCGTGAGTAGATACGTAGCAGATAAAATATAGCTACAGAAAGACCTGTAACGGAAAAAAAGCCAAAAGCTCCTGGTGTACTGTTCACTACAGCAACAGTTGCAGGAATCATGGCAATAATTCCGGTAAATAAAATAGCAGGACCTAACAGTCTTGCTACTGTTTTTAAGCTTACTACCATTTTGGAATCCAGAAAGATCTTGGTCGAATCAGTTTAACGAGCTGTCGCATATGCTTATGATCATGCAGATAAGCCACAACTCTGTCGCCATCTTCAAATCTGTAGTTGTCATCTACAACATGGACAACCTTGTTTCTAAGCACCAGGCCCAGGGTAACGCCAGGAGGCAGATTGATATCATTGACACCTTTGCCTACAACTTTTGAGGTTACCTTGCTACCCTGAATTAAAAGCTCAATACCCTCAGATTTGCCCTGTCTGAACAGACTCATGCGCTCCACGCCCTCTTGTCTTATATGGGAGAGAATTGCAGAAATAATAGCCTCGCGTGGTGAGATAATAATATCAATTTCACGGCCAGGACCTTTAGCCAGCTCATGGAAGTTTTCATTTCTGATAACAGCAATGGTCTTGACCTTGTTGCGTCTTGAGAGCATAAGAGCCGAGATGATATTGGTTTCATCTGAAAGATCTGCCGCAATAAATCTGTCTGACTTATCTATATGCTCCTCTGCTATAAAATCAAGATTAGTAGGGTCGGCACAATAGACCTCAACTGAGGTGTCATGTAGTTTGTCAGCAGTCTTTGATGAGCGCTGCATGTCAGGTTCAATAAGCTTTACCTTATATTTGCTAGAGAGCAGGCGGGCCAGTTCATCAGCTGTATGCGAGCCACCTGCAATGGTAATGTACTTGCCTGTAGGCTCAAGAGGAATAAGAGCAGAGAGCAGTGACATGGCTCTGACACGCTCACAGCAGAAAAAGACTATATCTGAAGGAGCCAGCACCTCATTGTCATAATCTTTGATAAGCTCATTGTTTCTATAGACTGCCATAATCTTGGCTTTACTCTCAAGCTCATAGATTTTATTGATGCTATGACCTATAAGCTTGCCACCTTTGGCACATCTTGCTGATGCAATAATAATTCTGTCATCGCAGAATGAACCTACAGCTGTGGTGCCAGGCAGCTCCAGCAGATCCAGTATAAGCTCTGAGGTAATATGCTCTGGGGATATAACATGATCAATAGGTATGGCATGTGAGCCGAAAATCTCATCCGCTTCAATCAGATAGTCTGGAGATCTGATTCTTGCAATTTTACGAGGCACTCTGAATAAAGATGCGGCAATGGAGCAGGCTGCAATATTCATCTCATCTTCAGGAGTGGTGGCCACTAAAAGCTCGGCATTTTCAGCGCCGGCCTTGCGCAGCACAGAAGGCCATGAAGGCACTCCCTGCACCACACGCAGATCAAGACGGTTACCTATCTGTGCCATGGTTTCAGATGGATTGTCCACCAGTGTTACAGCATGTCCGCCAGATACAAGATATTCTGCAAGTTCAATACCTGCAGAGGTTGCACCTATAATGATGATATTCATAGATAATCATGCGCACAAACCTCTGCCCAAAGGCAGATGAGGAAGCGCCGTCCTCCATTTAAAATCAGTTTAAAAAGATCCTGTTTAGAGGCTCTGCTTTAGTACAGAGCCTGTCTTTAGATCTTGGTTACCCTGGCATAGAAAAAGCCATCTCCGCCATGAGCTGATGGCAGAACCTGCTTATAGTCGCACTCTGTATCATCAAAAGACACAGGTACAAACCTGGCATTATCATGGCCTTTGACAAAGTCTTTAATCTGCTCTTCATTTTCACACTTTAATATAGAGCAGGTGGTATAGAGCAATATGCCGCCGGTTTTGAGCTTCTTAAAGGCCTCGTTTAGGATATCCTTTTGAATCTGACATAAAGATTCAATATCCTTGTCGCGGCGCAGCCACTTGATATCAGGATGACGGCGTATAACGCCAGTGCCTGAACATGGGGCATCAACTAAGATACGATCAAAGCTTTCATCCTCAAAGGAGCTTAAATCCTTGGCATCCATAACCTTAAGTTCAGCCTTGAGCTTTAATCTGTCTAAAGTCTGCTGTGTACTCTTAAGGCGACTCTCATCAATATCAATGGCTGTAAGGTTAATATTTTTACCAAGGGAGAGAATATGGGCACTTTTGCCGCCAGGAGCTGCACAGGTATCTAAAACCTTAAGGTTGTCGCTTATATTTAAAAGCGGAGCGGCAAGCTGTGCTGAGAGATCCTGAATAGTTACCATGCCTTCTTTAAACAGAGGTATGGCATCGTGCGGCAATGGCTGTAAAATCTCCACGCATGAGCTGCCATAGCGATTTAGTGCATAATCAATATCATGCCTGTCAAGTTCCTTTAGATAGTCCTCATGACTGATTCTATCTGTAAGAACACGTAAAAATAAAGGCGCATGCTCATTTGAATTTATAAGTATGTCCTTGGTTTTATCTCCATAGTCTGCGCTTATGCGTTTGTATAGCCAGTCAGGAAATGAAAACTCAACAGCATCATCCAAAGAGTGAGTCAGTGCACCGCCTTCACGTAAAAATCTGCGCAGTATGGCATTGACCATGGATACAAAGGAGCGTACCTGACATAAAGCGCAGGCACTTACTGTGGCAGAGACCACAGCATGTGGCGGAGTACGCATGAAAATAAGCTGATACATGGCACATAAAAGCAGACTCTTTACCACGCTGTGGCGCTTTTGAATCTTATGCTCAAGCAGTGGCTCTAAACTTTTATTTAAAAGTCTTCTGTGGCGCAGTGTGCCATAGACAATTTCAGAGACAAAGGCTTTATCTCTGTCATCAAGCTCAAGCTTCATACAGAAATGGGCAAAAGCCGTATTAAAAGACTGGCCGTTTTCTATGGCATTAACAATAAAAGCGGCACAGGCACGACTCTGCGCGCCTGTTTTGGCAGTTACTTTATTTTTACTCTCAGATCTTTTAAAAAACTTACTCAAAACGTGCTCCAACCTTTATAAGATCACTCTTGCCTCTGGCATAGTCAGCAGCATTGGTGCGGCCTTTTCCCGGTGCCTGCAGTGTAATAATTCTTATACAAAAGTCCTGTGTATTGACTAAAATTCCACTCTTGTCTACAGCATGTATGGTGCCTGGGGCGCCTTGTGATCTTATATCACTTATCTGTACTTCAAAGAGTTTAAATACAATATCTGCAAGTTTGGTATAGGCTACAGGCCATGGAATAAAGCCTCTTACCTTAAGATCTATCTGTGATGCTGTATCATTAAAATCTATATGTGCCTCAGCCTTGGTCAGTTTGGCAGCATAGGTTACAAGACTCTCATCCTGACTTAGTGGCTCAATAAGACCGTCACACAGCTTATCAAGATTTTCAATAAGAGTGGCGGCGCCAAGGTGAGCAAGCTTTTCAAACAATGATAGTGAAGTATCATCACTTTGTATTTTAAGCTGCTTTTTAACAAAGACAGGACCAGCATCTAAAGCCTTGACAATACGCATGAGACTAACGCCTGCATATTCATCGCCATTTAACAGGGAGCGCTGAATAGGGGCGGCACCGCGCAGTGATGGCAGCAGTGAGCCGTGTACATTGACACAGCCATGCACAGGAGCATCAAGCACACTCTGCGGCAGCAAAAGACCATAGGCCACAACAATGGCTAGATCGGCTTTGTGAGCCTGAAAAGCTGCAACATCGGCTTCATCTTTAAAGTTTTCAGGGGTATATACCTCAAGGCCATGCTCAAGAGCAAGCTGCTTGACTGGAGTTGGGGTCAGTTTGTTGCCACGTCCTGATGGTCTGTCTGGCTGTGTGTATACAGCCACAGGTCTTATATTGTTATCAAGCATAGCCTGTAGATGGACTGCAGCAAACTCAGGAGTACCTGCAAAAATAATTCTTTTATTCTCAAGCATATTACTGTGATTTAAACTTCTTTAATTTCTTGTATTTTCTAAGCACAATATTGCGCTTTAAGGGAGAGAGGTAATCTATAAAGAGTTTGCCATCAAGATGGTCAAGCTCATGCTGTATACATACAGCATGCAGACCTTCTGCCTCTATGGTGTGCTCCACTCCGTCAAGATCAAAGTATTTGGCTTTAACTCTGTTAAAACGGGTAATGGAGGCATTGTATTCTGGTACTGACAGACAGCCTTCTGATGATTCCATCTCCTCTTCTTTTTCTATGATTTGAGGATTGACCATAACTATCTGATTATGGCCCTGTTCGCCATCTTCATCCTTTGGTACATCCATTACCACAATACGCCTGCTGTCTCCCACCTGCGGAGCAGCAAGACCAAGACCATTGTCATCATACATGGTATCGAACATGTCCTGAGCAAGAGTTTTTAGCTCATCATTAAATTCAGTAACTTGCTTACACTTAACTCTTAGTCTCTCATCGGGAAAGACCACGACATCTAATATTGCCATTTAGTACCTCTAATTTTATATTTCTTAAATTTTATCATGCAAAAGCTTAAAATGTCATATTTATGATTGTCCAAACAGTTTCAGGCACAGATGACAAATGAGTGATAATTCAGAAGAGACAGAGCTGTCTTTAAACGAGGGAGATAACTGCCCTTTATGTTCAGGAACGCTTATACTGCGTCATTCAAGCCGCGGCGATTTTTTAGGCTGCTCCAATTTCCCTTTATGCGATTTTAAAGCCTATGGCGTTGCAAGACATGCAGTAAAGACACTTTTGAGCGTTGAGAAAAAATGTCCTGTCTGCGGCAGTGCACTTGAGGTTAAAAAGGGTCGTTTTGGTATTTTTATAGGTTGCTCTGACTATCCTGCCTGTCATTACATTGTGGCCGATGACAAGGAAGAGGAGATTGACTGTCCTGTGTGTAAAAAGGGCAGTATTGTAAAAAGACGCAACAGCAGAGGCAGAGCCTTTTATGCCTGTGATAACTTCCCCGAGTGCAAGTTTTCTTTAGGTGGCAGGCCCGTAATTAAAAGCTGCAAGATTTGCTCATTTCCTTTGATGTTTGAAAAATCAGGCAAAAACGGGGTTAAGGAAGTCTGTGGCAATGAGCTGTGCTCATCGCGCAGAAAAAGACGGGTGCGCAGGGTTGACGATGAAGTGTTTTAGCACAATATAGTGAATACTTTTTGCATATGTTAAAATTTTATTTATTTTTTTCTTAGGTGATATTTATGTCAGAGCGTTTTGTTGCAATTATTATGGGTTCAGATTCAGATCTGCCTTTAGTTAAAAATACAATTGATATCTTAAAGGGTTTTAATATCAAAACCGAGGTAAGAGTAGCCTCTGCCCACCGTACCCCTGATGTTGTAGCCTCATATGTAACCGAGGCTCAGGAACGCGGCTGTCAGGTCTTTATCTGTGCTGCAGGTCTTGCCGCTCACCTAGCCGGAGCAGTAGCTGCAAGAACTATAAGACCTGTTATTGGTATTCCTGTAGACGGTGGTCCTTTAAACGGTGTTGATGCTCTGTACTCAACAGTCATGATGCCAGGTGGCATACCTGTAGCCACTGTTGCTGTAGGTAAGGCCGGTGCCAAGAATGCAGCCTACCTTGCAGCTCAGATTATGGCTGTATCTGACAAGGAGCTTGAAGCTTTAGTTCTTGCCGACAGACAGAAGGCAGCAGCTGAGGTTATGCAAAAGGATAAGGATCTGCAGGCTGCACTGTAATGTCAGATAATGCAATTGATCTGAAGATAAGACGCTGCGCAGACATACTGCGCAGTGGCGGTGTCGTGGTATGTCCAACCGAGGGCATATATGGTTTAAGCGCCGCTGCAGATCATGATGATGCCATCTTACGTATCATCGATATTAAAAGACGCGATCCCAACAAGGGGCTGATTATGGTTGGCTCAAGTTTTGAGATGGTACGTAAATATATAGATGTAAGTGCCATTGCACCAGATACCTTCAGGCAGATGCTCTGTACATGGCCAGGCCACCATACCTGGGTAGTACCATGCACCTCACTAGTTTCACTGCATCTTACCGGCAACAGAAAAACCATAGCAGTAAGGGTCAGTCCTTTTAATATACTGCAAAGACTGTGTGAGTATACACAATCCCCTTTAGTATCCACCTCGGCCAATATATCAGGCAGCAGTCCTATTGATAATATAGGCGCATTGCATGATACCTTTGGCGATCTTGTTGATTATATTCTTGATGAGCCATGCGGCGGAGCCAAAAAACCTAGCACCATACATGACTCACTAAGCGGAAGAATTTTAAGACCATAGGCAGGTAATAGTATGTCTTTTCAATATGCAGTGTTTGGCAACCCTGTAGAGCACTCGCTATCTCCTTTAATTCATGAGTTCTTTGCCAAAGATACACAGCAGCAGATGCATTATGGCGCAGTGCTGGTAGAGGGCAGTTTTGAAGATAGTGCCAATATTTTCTTTGAGGAGGGGCTTGGATGCAATATTACTGTGCCTTTTAAGCAGGAGGCCTACAGATATGCCACACAGCTCTCGCACAGAGCTGAGATTTCAGGTGCGGTAAATACCTTAAAAAAACTTGATTACAACTGCTTTTATGGTGACAACACAGACGGTGACGGCCTGGTTCTGGATTTAAAACGCAAAGGTATTGAGTTTAAAGGCAAAAAGGTGCTGATTATAGGAGCAGGAGGTGCCACAAGAGGCATTATAGCCCCTATAGCAGATATGGAAGTTGACAGTGTGACTGTAGTATCAAGAACCTTTGCAAAGACATTGGATCTTGTTGAGTCCATGAATATTAAAAACCTCAAAGCTATAAGCTTTGAGAGAATTAATGAGCAGGATAAGGAGTATGATCTTATCCTCAACGCCAGCTCATCATCTTTACAGGGAGTACTGCCAGATCTTAAGGATGATATTTTAAAAAAAGCTTTTTGTGTCTATGATCTTATGTACAGTAAAAGCGGTGAGACGGTCTTTACAAAAAAGGCTCACGAGCTTGGTGTAAAGGCCACCTATGACGGTCTTGGCATGCTTATCTGTCAGGCAGCTTTAAGCTTTGAGATCTGGCGTGGAGTCAGACCTGATATAGACAAAGCCTACAGTTATATCCTTGGTGTTCTTAGCAGAGATAATCATGCTTGATATTAGTGTGGATACAGACAGTAAAACCTATACACTGTATTTAAAATTAAAAGATACGCTTGAGCGGTATCAGACAACTATGGCCACAGGTGAGGATTTGACTCTGCACTTTGGTGACATGGTATCTTTATCTTATACAAACAACAACAAAATAAAGCCTTTGTATATAGATTTTACCAAGGATAAGATGTTTTATCGTCTGCAGCATACCTCAAAAAACAAAGAACCTTTAGTCAGAGCTGTCATGACAGGTCTTGATGATAAGGCTTTAGTCATTGATGCTACAGCAGGTCTTGGCCGTGACAGTATGGTGTTGCAGAGGTTTGGCTCACGAGTGCTTATGTTTGAGCGCAATGTTGTCATTTATGCTCTGCTGCACGATGCCCTTGACAGAGCCAGGGCTGATGAGAGCTTTATGATAAGCATGGGCACACTGCCAAGGCTATATAATCTTGGCTCCATTGATGGCTATGCAGGAGACAGACCTGAGGTTATCTATTATGACCCAATGTTTCCTGAGCGCAAAAAAAGCGCTATGGTTAAAAAGGATATGCAGATTCTAAAGGCTCTGATTGGCGCTGATGAGGATGTTGAGGTATTTTTGAAAAAGTCTTTGACCCTTGCCACAAGGCGTGTGGTCTTAAAAAGGCCAAAGACTGCATCATTAGTCAGTGTCGATGGCATAGAGCCCTATAGCTCAACTGACGGAGGTAACTGTCGTTTTGACTGCTATAGAGCTATATCATCTATTATTTAAAGCCTTTAAGCTCGCTCTGACCTTTGTTTTCAGCTGAGTTGAGGTTCTCAAAGCCAAAGATCTCATAAGACTCTAAAGCGCTCTTATCCTCCTTAAGGAACTTATATAAGTCTACAATCTTATCTGTATTCTCTGCTTTATCTACAATAGTGATGTAGTAGAGAATATCAGCATGATAGTCCTTAGGTACTACCCAGTATGAACCATTGGCCATTCTGTTTCTTGAGGTTACAAGAGGTTTGCTTACAAAGCCTGCCTGTACGTTTTCACTGTCAACCATGGAATATACTTCATACTCATGCTCGGCTCTAAAGAGCTTATTCTTTATGTAATTGGTAGGAAAAGCACTCTTTGAGACAATCTGATGTGTAGCAAAGCCAACAGGAGTAAGCTCTGTCTTGGCAATGGCCAGAGACTCAAGCTGTCTGTCGCTTATAGCCTTGGTGCTGCCATTGTTGAACAGGCGTGGGTTTTTAGACCACAGCACTAAAGGAGCTCTGACTAAAGGCAGCATGGAGGCGGCCTCGGCTCTGTTTGATCTGATTAACTGTATTGGCAGTTTTTCATCAGAGCTTATAAGAATATTGCACTTTCTGTCGTTATTTGAAATCTGTGCATAAAGGTCAGTGCCAGATGCAAAGTATGTATTCATATCATCTCTTGCAGCGGCAATGGCACTTAGGGCATTGTACATCTGAGATGTAGCACAAACATTGATTTTATCGTCAGCCATAGCTTGATAAGAACAAAGACATAAGGTTAAGGTATAAAGAACTTTTTTAAACATAGTTAAAGATCTCTCTTTTGAATTTTAACACTTTCACGAACTAAATTTTCTATAACATCATCATTGCTGACAGAGCAGCGAAGTTTTTCCACAAAGATTGTATCATTTAATAAAAGTGAAAGGCGACCTAAAAGATTTAAATGGCTTACTCCATCTTTAGGAGTGGCAATTAAAAAGATAAGATCGCTTTTCTTGCCATCAAGCGCATTACACTCTATACCTCTTGCAGTACGTGCAAAGGCAATCACCGGACGGGTAATACATGGTGAGGATAAATGCGGTATGGCAATGCCCTCTATAATACCGCATGGATGTTGTATAAGCTTTTTATGTATCTGCTCTAAAAAGAGCTCTTCATTACGTATGTAGCCAATATCGGTAAGTTTGGAACTTAAGGCTTTAATACAGCCAGTCAAATCATCAACATCAAGATTTAAGATAACAGCGCTTTTGTTTAAAGCATAGCGCAGCAGAAGCTTGTTGCTTGTCTGTATCTGACTTCTCTGACGCAGCTCCTCTAGCGCATCGAGTATAGAGCTGAAAAATGGGCCGTTTAATTTATAGAACTTAAGATAAATATACAGGGTAAACAGAGTAAGAACAGGAATGGTTGCTATGGTGATAAAGCTTATAGGATCATCATGGGAGAACATGGTGTACTTTTGCATATAGCACATGGCAGGTATGTTAAAGCCTGTAACTATAAGCGTAAAAAATGCTCCAAGCTTTGAGGCTATAGTCTGACTTGCAAAGACTACGGCCTCTGATCTAAGTCCCACCTTGAACTCACCATAATCAACACAGTCAGCTGTCATAACTGTAGTGCAGATGGTAGCAATAGATAAAGAGATGGCACACAGTACATACAAGGATACGGCTAGGACAAGTGAGTTTAGATTCAGATAGCTGTAGGCAAGCATAGCACTTGAGGCTGTTACCAAAATAACAGCAGAGGAGACAAAAAGCTGATGTCTTGTAAATTTAGTTAGAAGATGGGTATATGAGCTAAAGACTATAAGCTGAGCAACTGTGGCTGTAATTATAAAGACAGAGATATGGGTAATGGCATTGTCCATAAGATAAAGAATGGATACTGACAGAACAATACCAGAGCAGATCTGAATCAGAACACCTATGATAATAAGAAACTTTATTTGATCATTGTCGGTTATGATGTGCTTTAGCGATATAAAGGATATTGGGCGACGTCTTATATAGTTAAAGCGCGGTCTGAAGTTAAGACATAAAAACAGCTGTGTGACAATAAAGAGAGCGGCTCCTACATAGGCTATATAAATAAATGAGTTTTTTATATTTAAAGTAAAGGCATCAGATATATAAGAGACAAATTTAAAGCCAAAAAGTACCACAAGCTGAGAGCCTACAAGAGCGCCCAAACGTGCAATAGCTGACATCTGCTCTCTGTCTTTACGCTTTGAACCAAAGGCAGGAATCAAAGACCAGTAGGGTATATCCATAATAGTATAGGATATAAACCAGAACATATAGACGGCAGCTATATACATATAGAGCATGGTGCCGCTAAGATTTGGCCAGGTAAAGAGCAGTATGGTGGCTATGGAATTGGCTATGGTGCCAAGCATAATCCAGGGTCTGAACCTGCCATACTTGGATTTGGTCTGATCGACAATAAAACCCATCATAGGGTCGGTAACGGTCGATAGCAGACTTGAGGTTAAAAATAAAAAAATAATAAAGAGCGGATCTATACGGTTAAGATTGAGATAGACCACATATATAAGGATAAAGATCCAGTACATTACATCTTTGCCTACAGCAGCTAAGGCAAAGGATAGTTTCTGTAAAAGTGTAATGTTTGAATTTGGCATGCAAATTTAAATTATGGCAATGATCACGCTTGAATAATAATTGGCTAATT
>Reba_p2__coassemble_1282_pt1 | contig 13533 bp, 10 predicted proteins | sample Reba_p2__metabat2_low_PE_042 | metagenome-assembled genome bin Reba_p2 | reverse complement strand
AAAGTGCTTGATTTAAGATCCAGTCCGATATAGACGGCATTGCTTTAGCTCAGACTGCCGAAGGTGCCATGGATGAAATGACTTCTATGTTACAGCGCATCCGTACCCTTGCTGTACAGTCAACCAACGGTACCAATAATGCAAAAGATCGTGAGGCTATTCAGCAGGAAGTATCACAGTTATCTCTTGAAATTACCCGTATTGCCTGTCAGACCAAGTTTGGTGGTCAGGCCTTCTTAAGTGGTGGTGCTGATGACGGTTCAAAAATAGCCAATGCTGATGGTCAAATTACCATTCAGGTTGGTGCCTACAATGGCGATACATTAATGATGACAGGCTTCAGTGATGGCTTTGCTATCAGTGTTCTTGGCGATGGTTTAGATGCTGACAACAATGGATTTGAAGGTACTGAGTTCAAGGTAACCAAAGCCTCTCATGCTGCACTTGCTATTACTACTGCAGATGAGTTCATTGCTGCTATCGACAAGCAGCGTGCTCACTTAGGTGCTATGCAGAACCGTATGGAATCATCAATTCGCAATCAGTCAAATGTTTCCATGAACGTATCTGATGCCCGTGCCCGTATCCGTGATACAGACTTTGCAGAAGAGTCAGCCAAACTGTCACAGCAGACCATCATTCAGCAGGCAGCCTCATCCATGCTGACACAGGCCAACTCAAGACCACAGCTGGCTTTATCACTGCTTGGCTAATTATCTATACATATAGTGCTTTGTCAAAGGAGGCTTCGGCCTCCTTTTTTGTTATTTTTAAAATAGGATTTGCCGCCCTGACTTACCTTGACTTCTAAAAATGCCTGTTTGGTTGTACTACTGTGTACAAAGGATAAGATAAAAAAGAGTACTGCTCTAATAAGACCAGCCCCCTGTCTTTTGTTTGCAACATAAATTATTTACACTTGGGCAGAGCAATTTAGATACAAAACTTCTATCTCAAAGGTTTGCGTATTTGAGATCAAAATCACATGTAAAGACAAAGAGCCTTTAACTGCCAAGGCGTCTGAACAACTCACCTGCAAGTGATAAATAGGCACGGGCTCCTTGTGATGATTTGTCATAGAGCATAACCGGTCTGCCTATACTTGCACATTCGGCAAGTCTTGGGGAGAAAGGAATGACACTGTCAAAGAGCAGATTGGTAAACTGCTTTTTAAGCTCAAGGCTTATCTGCTCAGAAAAGCTTTCATTTTCCTCAAAGAGCACTCTGACAATACCTAAAAGCTCAATATGGGAGCGATCAGTGGCATTCAATCTGTCAAAAAGATCGACTATGGCATTTAAAGAGTCAAGAGCAAAGAACTCGCATGGCATAGGTATTAACAGATAATCTGATGCACACAGGGCATTTATAGTCAGAAGATTTAACGATGGAGGTGTATCTAGAAAGATAAAATCATAATCATCAGCTATATTTGCAAGTACATTCTTTAATTTAAGTTCACCGTCTGCATCACCATAAAAGGCCACAGGCACAGCTGTAAGATCATCAGATGATGGAATAAGATCAAAATTGCCAGGATTATATCTTCTGATAACGCTTTTGACATCCATATCGGCAATAAGACATCCTGCCATGCAGTTGCCACTCTCTGATCTCTGTGCAGAAAGTGCAACAGTGGCTGAACCCTGCGGATCAAGATCCACAAGCAAAACGCGGCGGCGTGTGGCGGCAATGGCACAGGCTAAATTGACTGCTGTTGTGGTTTTACTTGAACCGCCCTTCTGATTGGCAATAGTTATTATCTTGGCCATAACGATAAACTCTTGTGTATTGCCTTATATATAGAATAAATTTTTAAAATTTACAAGATTTTATAGGTATTTAGCGTGATACAGCATGCTTTTTTGATAAAAGATTATACCAAGGTCAACTTTCTAAAATTTGTCTGGCAAGTAACACTTTGCATACTTTTCCTTATCTTTAGTAACACAGATCCCCATTTTGTCGGCAAAAATTGCATTTACCCCCCTGCAGTCCTATAATTATTACTGTGATTTTTATTATACAAATGCGAGGCTGACGCATTATGCTCTGGGATTTTGCGGGTACAGAAAAAAAGTTTAAAGTTGATAATGCACGTCTTGATTCAAGGTTGAAACGCAGCAAGAAAAATATGTCTGCCTATGGCGTCATTGTCTTTTTTCTCTTTATCTTTTTTACTGCCTTAGGTCTATTTTTACTGCGCTCTACCATTTTAAACAATTCACATGTACTAGGCAATGAAATTGCCTCAAGGGCCAATACCAAAATCCTTGATTTTATAGACAAGCAAAAAGAGGTTTTACATATTGTAGGCCACTATGCTGAAAATGAGATTGAAAGAGCGCATCAGGCAGGAGAGAGCTTTGATGAAAAGGCTTTTGTCAAAGAAGTAAAATCTTTAGTCTCACACAGCTTTGCCCCTTTTGACTATACCTTCTATGGCTGCTTTGATGGCAAGATGGTCACATCAGAGAGCAATGCAAAAGACTGCTTTTTATCCAATCCGCATCTTGAGCCAAAAACTGATGCCACCTACTGGTACAGCGTAATAGACAGCATGGGGATGCATGAAAGGAACAAATTCACTACCAATGATATTGTGCTCTTTTTGCACAACTCAAAGGAAAGTGAGTCAAATAAAACTATTTTCACTCTGGCTACCAAGATTAATGCCAAGGGTGATGCCATTGCCTTTGATTTTATCTCCACCAAATCACCGCGTGAGATCTATCTTGACGGTATACCTGATACCTACTCCTACTTCCTTTTAGATCCTCAGGGTCAGATCATTCTCTTTCACAATGACAAGGACAATGACAAGCCTTTTGATGTCGACAAGGCACAGATCTTTGTCAACTCTATCTTTACCAAATTTATAGATAAAAAGGCCAGCACCGAGATCTTTGAGAAAAATCTAAGAGTGAGTGGTCCTGGCGGACACAGTGTGCATGTCTATGCCCATCATGATGAGGTTACAGGCTGGTACACCATACTTACCACTCCGTATGCACGTGTGCTTGATGAGTACAATTTTATTTTCAATATCTTCATCTGTATTGTCACACTGTTTTTAGTTGTTGAGATCAGCATGCTCTATCGTGAGTTTCATCTGTCCCGTCAGATTGAAATGACCAATGAATCATTAAAAGTGCTTGGCAACTCCTACAATGACATTATACGCATAGACTTTAACAACAAACGCTTTACGCTTCTTAAGTCCACGGACAGAATGCGTGACAGTATAGGACAGAGCAACGATACAGGACTTTTATTTGATTACTTTAAAAAAGTGCTGCGCGATGATGAGTGGGAATCATTTTATGAAAACTACTCACTTGCAAGTCAGGAGCACCTGTCTGTAAACCGTATACGCGATATGGGTCATGACTTTATGATCATGGATCCTGACGGACTGTACCGCTGGTATAATATACGTCTGCTCTTTGATGAGTCCATGGATATCAATGACAGTATCCTAGCCATAAAGCTTGTAGATGAGGACAAGCTTTTGGAGATTGAACAAAAGCAGCTTTTAAAGGATGCTCTTGCCATGAGTCATAAGAATGAGGAGTCAAAGAGTATATTCTTCTCCAACATGTCCCATGATATGCGTACACCTTTAAACGGCATTATGGGTCTGTGTGCCATGGCTGTAAATCATGTTGATGACAAAGAGCGTACATTAGAGACCATAAACAAGATCACAACTACATCAAAGCAGCTTTTAAGCCTGATTGATGATATTTTAGAGATTGCCCGACCAGAACAGCAGCTGACATTAAACCGCGAGAAATTCAATCTGCATCAGAGTTTAAATGAATGTCTTGATCTGTTTACAGCACAGGCCAAACAGGAGCAGAAAACTCTTAAGGTCAATTATGAGCTGCAGCATGAAAATCTCATTGGCGACTTTCCAAAACTGCGTCAGATTTTAAACAATCTTATATCCAATTCATTTAAATACTCACAACATGGCGCCACCATCTCCTTCTCGGTACGTGAGGTGGTTGAGCAGCATCTGCCGCAGTTTATCTTTGAGATAAAAGATACAGGCATAGGCATGACCCCTGAGTTTTTAAAGAATCTTTATGTACCGTATATACGTGAAGAGCGCATGAGCAATGTCAAGGGTACAGGTCTTGGCATGCCTATTGTTAAAAATCTGGTGCACAAGATGTGCGGCAATATTCATGTCACCTCAGCTTTGGGCGTTGGTACTACATTTATTGTCACCATACCTTTTGAAATTGATACAGAATGCGCTCAGGCTCAAAAACATCAGGAACCTGAAAATGCTCCTGCTGAGATTGATGCCTCTGGTATTTTAAAAGGACTTAGAATACTTGTCGTTGAGGATAATGAGCTTAATATGGAGATTGCCGAGGATATACTCTCCATGAAGGGCGCCATCATCTCCAAAGCCTGGAACGGCAGGGAGGCTGTGGATGTCTTTACTCAGCGCGGAAATGATTTTGACGTAATCTTAATGGATATGCGCATGCCGGTCATGGACGGTCTGCAAGCTACAGCCGCCATTCGTGCCCTCAAGGATAATACCTGGGCACAGCAGATACCTATTATTGCAGTAACTGCCAATGCCTTTGCCGAGGACATCAGTGCCACTCATGCCACAGGAATGAATGCTCATGTCTCAAAACCAATTGATTTTAATATTCTTGAAAAGACTCTCTATCGTCTTATCAAAAAGAATAAGGAGCTCTAATATGCAGCTTAATGAACTTAGTGAATATATAAATATAGATATAAAAGGTTCACTTGAGAGATTTTCAAACTTTGAGCCTATGTATATCAAATATTTAAAACGCTTTAATCAGGAGCCTACCTTTGATGCCTTTGAGCTTAGCATCAGAGATAACAATCTTGAGGAAATGGAAAATACAGCTCATACCTTAAAGGGTATATGCGGCAATTTAGGCCTTAGCGATCTTTTTGATGTCTACAATGATATTGTGCAGGCTGTGCGCAGCCATGAAAATGATAAAATTGGACAGTTAGCTCAAAGAGCCATTGCCGATACATTAAAATATCGCGAAATTTTGTCCAAGCTTGACTGATAGATATAATACAGGCAGATAAGAAACCATGGAAAATATAAGCAATACCATACTTATCATCGACGATGTGGAGATGAACAGAGATATTCTACAACTGCAGTTTGTAAAAGAATATAACACTGTTTGCTGTTCCAATGGACTTGAGGGACTTAACTATGTAAAGGAGCATGGCGAGCATATTGTGGCTGTGCTTTTAGATATTGTCATGCCTGTGATGACAGGTACAGAATTTTTAGAGCAGATAAGACGTCTCAATCTTATTCCCAATGTACCTATCTTTGTCATAACTGCTGAAAATGACGAGAGCAAGCAGCTTGACTCTTTTGACTATGGTATTACAGATATTATCTCCAAGCCCTTTAACACCAAGTTTTTATGCAAACGTGTAGAGTCGCAGATAGATCTGTATTTAACCAGACGCTCACTTGAGTACACCAATTACAAGCAGTCAATTACCATTGCCAATCAGGCCAAGGAAATTGCCAAGGTTTCAACCAATATTATTGCCACGCTGGCTGTGGCCATTGAATTTAGATCAGGCGAGACCGGCAAGCATATCAACTCTATAAAAAGACTGACCTACAATGCCCTCAATCTGATGCGCAAAAACAGATTTACAGGCTGTGAGTTTTTATCTGACAAACAGATAAGCGATATTACCTATGCCTCGGTGCTGCACGATATTGGCAAGATTGCCGTACCTGATTCAATATTAAACAAACCAGGCCGTTTAACCCCTGAGGAGTTTGATGTCATAAAGTCACACACCCTCTCTGGCTGCGAGATTATTGACAGGATAGGCTATAAAGATAATATGGTTTTGCGCTATGCCTATGATATCTGCCGCCATCATCATGAAAGATGGGATGGCAATGGCTATCCTGATAAATTAAAGGGCAATGAGATCTCAATCTGGGCACAGCTTATCTCTATTATTGATGTTTACGATGCCCTGACACAGGAGCGCTGCTACAAGACAGCCTTTAGCAAGGAAAAGGCTCTATCTATGATACAAAACAAAGAGTGCGGTATCTTCAATCCAGAGCTTGTAGATTTCTTTATTTCCAATATTGATGAGATAACACGCGACAATCAGGCTGAGATTGACAATCTATAAGGGCACATGCAGCTTTTTTTACCATATAGCTTAAAAGCTGCATTTAATGCTTAAAATTTGCTGGCTATCTGCTTACAATAGCAGCAGTGGAAGGCAAATTAACTTGTGTATATTTTTTCATTGTAACTGTACAACTACACATATATAATAGCCCGACTTTTTTCATTAACTTTTGAGGATATGCTAATGCACAACAATCTTCTTAAGGGGGTCAGCGCTGTCTTTGGTGCTATGGCCCTGAGCTCAGCTGCCATGGCTGCAGATGTCAACATCTGGAACTGGAGTGATTACATGGGCGAGACCACTGTAGCTGATTTTGAAAAGGCTGCAAATCTTGATGCCAATTATGCCATGTTTGACTCTAATGAACTTGTAGAGGCAAGGTTGCTCTCTGGCCACTCAGGTTTTGATGTTACCATGATGACATCCTACTATATTCCACGTCTTGCCAAAGCCGGAGCTCTTGAAAAACTCGATAAAAGTCTGCTGTCAAATTATGACAAGCTGGATAAAAAGCGTATGGAAATGCTCGCTTCCATTGACGAGGGCAACAATTATGCCATTCCTTTTGCCGAAATTTCTTTAGGCTTTGGCTACAATCAGGAAAAGATTGATGAGATTTTTGGCAAAGGTACAGTTATTGATAAATGGGAATTTATCTTTAACAAGGAAAACTCAAGAAAGCTAAAAAAATGCGGCATAGCTGTGCTTGACTCACCAATTGAGGTTATCTCATCTGTCATGCACTATCTAAAACAGGATCCTAAATCTGAAAAGGCTGCAGATTATGCCAAGGCCAAGGAGCTTTTAACCTCTCTTGCCACAGATGTTTCATACTTTCACTCATCACGTTATATAAACGATCTGGCCTCAGGTGATATATGCTTTGCCATTGGCTATTCAGGTGATATTCTGCAGGCTGCCGACAGAGCTGTTACAGCCAAGCGTGGCTATACCATCAAATATGAGTTCCCACGTGACGGTTCACTTTTATGGTATGACTGCTGGGCTATTCCAAAGGGAGCATCCAATTTTGAAAATGGCCATAAATGGATTAACTTCCTGATGGAAAAAGAAGTGGCAAGCACTGTATCCAATCAGATTCGCTACATTCTGCCTGTAACAGATGCCATGGATCTTTTAGCCACAGAGCTTAAGGAGAATAAATCTGTAAATCTTGATGAGGAGCATTTAAAGGCCGCCTACTTCCCAACTCCTCCTACAGCCAAGGTCTCAAGAATTACCAACAATATCTGGAATTACATGAAGTTAAATTCAGATAATGAAGATGACGGCAGCGGCTGGGAGTAAAGATAGATAAAATGTCAGAGCGCTCTGACCTTTAATTGAACTCAAGACATTTAAAAAGGAGCATATTTGCTCCTTTTTCTTTAAACTATTCTGTACGGCTTTTTATATGCTGCATCTCCTGTATATTTTCAAGCTCACCCCAGTGCTTTAACTGCTCCTGCATTTCACGCTCTTTTAAAATCTTAGGCTTGGCTGCAGTTAAAATCATACGATTGGACTTGTCATAGGTAACATAGCTCCAGCTCCAGTCAAAGAGTACTGAGAGTTTATTCTTGATACCAAGAATGGAGCGCAGATGTACCACCATCCACAGCATCCAGGCAAACATGCCGGCAAAGCGCATACCAAAGACATCTGCTACAGCCTTGTTGCGGCCGATAGTGGCCATAGAGCCTAAATCCTTGTACTTAAAAGGCTTTAAAGGCTTGTCATTGAGCATGGCCTTTAGATTGTCGGCAAGATTCTTACCCTGCTGAATTGATGGCTGAGCCATCTGCGGATGACCTTTAGGGAATTTCTTGTCCTTATCGAGCATAAGAGCAATATCGCCAATGGCAAAGATATTGTCAGTGCCTATAACCTTGTTGTACTCATCTACAAGCACACGTCCGCCAGGTCCAAACTGACTGTCCTTTAAACCTATAATCTTGTTGCCAATAATACCGCACACCCACATAAAGGTACGGGTACGTATGGTTCTGCCATTGTTTAAAATAGCCACATTATCCTTATAGTCAGTAACCCTGGTGTTTAAAATAACCTCAACTCCAAGCTTTTCTAAAAAGGCCAGTGACTTTTTAGAGGCTTTAGCTGACATAGATGGCAAGAGGCGATCTGATGACTGCACGAGATAAATATTCATGCGCTCAGATTCCATATCAGGATAATCCTTTGGCAGCACGTATTTTTTCATCTCGGCAATAGCGCCAGCCAGCTCCACACCTGTAGGACCGCCGCCTACAATAACAATGTTTAGCAGATCCTGTTTCTCCTGCTCGGTAAAACAGGTAACAGCGCGCTCAAAATTTGATAAAAGTGCATTTCTAAGACCCATGGACTCAGCTACAGTCTTCATAGGCATGGCGGCATCTTCAATATTCTTATTGCCATAGAAATTGGTGGTTGAGCCATGAGCTAAAACCAGATAATCATAGGTCAGCTTGCCAATTGAGGTCTGAATATATGACTCTTCAGGGAAGACGGCACGCATTTCAGCCATTCTGAAATAATAGTCCTCTCTGTCCTCAAAGATCTTGCGATATGGGAAGGAGATGGAACTTGGCTGCAGACCTGAGGTGCCTACCTGATAAATTAGTGGCGGAAACTGATGGAAATTGTTTTTATCCACCAGCACCACCTGAAATCCTGAATTTTTAAGGTCCAGTGCCAGACGCAGACCTCCAAAGCCACCACCTACGATAACTACACGACGCTTGCTGGTTGCCTCAATATTTACGCTCACTTTTTAAGCCTCCTGAAAGAACGCCCTATTATCCGCTGTATTTTTCAAGATTAACGACAAATTGCATATTTTAGTCAAAGGATAACAATTTTATACTTTAAAAAACTTATGTTAAAGCTTTTTTACTATCTTTGTAAATGTCTATCTGCAGGACATTTATATCCTCTTTTAAAAGATTCAGTACTGACTGCATACTGCTTTTTTCTATACTGCCTCTGATCTTGGAAATTGCATTTAAATATTCATTTAACGCAAAATTGTATGGACAATTGTCAGGTGTACTGTCCACAATTTTTATATCAATTTTTAGAGCACTGTGTATAAAGGCGCTAAAACGCGTGGTGATATTATGCAGCCAGCTTGGATCACCTGTCATTAATGAATATTTAGCATTGATAAGCAATGTCCAGTGAGCCTTGTCATTAGCATCAACCATACGCTCACTCTCAGTTAAAAGAGCATAGTCAGGCCCTGACTGATAGCCTGCATCTACTATATCCTTATACCATGGATCATACTCTTTAACTTTATAGTAAAAATCCTCTGGAGTCTTGAGCTCTTTACCTGCAAAATTCAAGGCATGACTGGAGCTGCTCTCTATTATCTCACGCTGAGCTGCACTTACATGCAAAGGATTGCCATCAACTATGGCAGCACTATTGTCGCTCGCCTCTGTACTTAGTGATGATGGCATATCAAGATCAAAGCCATCAGTGCTTTGCAAATACTCATAGTACTCATCATCACTCTCATCTGCAGCAAAAGTATCAGCACTTTCAGGGTAGAGATCCTCTGCGCTGTCATTTAAATCAACGGCATCATTAGTGTAATTATCAGCCATGCTCTGTATATCAGATCTGCTCTGCTCTTTCTTTAAAACACTGCCGCTTGTATCTGTACTCTCATATGTATTTAAGACACTGCCCTGTGCTGATGTCTGCATGGAGGCTGTAAACTGCGTGCTGTGACTTGCAAAACTGTCCTGCTTTAGATTATCTGTTCTAGAAGATGCAATACTGTCTGCAGCTTCACTTTGCTCCTGAACATAAGATAGACCAGAGCCATCTTTGCTCTTATTACTCTCAACCACAGTGCTCAAAGGTGTAGTATCTGTATGATTCATGGCACTTTGTTCCATCTGTGATGCTAGCTGTGATACTACATGAGATGGTGCATGCACCACTGTCTGTGATGCACTCTGATTTGATTTCTGAGCACTTGCTACATTATTTTCAGCTCTCTGTCTTGCCTTTTGCAGTATGCTCTCAAAGCTCTCATCCTCATCATCCTGGCCTAAAAAATCAAGGCCAGAGATATTGACACTTTGTACTGCCATTTGCTCTTTTATATATTCAGCAGCCTTTTTATGCCTTCTTGGAGTATAGTTATTAAGATTAAAGATACTTTGTGTACCATTATCTGCACTTGTAGTTAAGGTTGATGAAGATACACTCTGTCTACTCTCAGCTTTTTGAGTGTAAGCTGTATTTTGTGCACTGTATATTGTATCAGTACTTACAGCAGCGCTGAGTGCAAGGCTTTGCGGTGTATTATCTACAGTATCAGGATGTAGAGTTACTGCGCTGATATTATCTGCACAGACCTCTGTATTAGCCTTGTCTGTATTAGAAGCATCTATAGAGCTCTTAGCTGCAGCTGTATTTTCTAAAGCTGCATTAACTGTACCTGCACTATCCTGACTTACAGCAAAGATATTATCAGAGCCTGTATTATTTACAGCTGGATCTGGGCTTTGTGGCTCTGGTGTAAACTGTTGTGCCTGTATAGGCTGTACGTCCTTTGTATCAAGCATACTGCCCTGATTTAAATTGGCAGTTGCCAAAGGCTCTTGAGATGGTGTATTAGTATTATCATCAAATAAAGCTGAAGCTAGAGCCTGAGCCTGTAAAAAGCCATCTTTTCTTTGCTCTTTACTCTTTTTTACACCATTGTCAGTCTTATCATCTACCTTTGTCTTATGCATAGCAGTGTGCACAGACATTGGATCTGCCATAACATCAGATCTGCTTTGATCTATAGCCAAAGGCAGGCTATCTGCCACTGTATCAGTCATTGATTCAGGCCTGTCTTGCATCATACTCTCTGGCATAAAGCTGCTATTATCTTTAATATCAGGCTCAAAAGGCGGTATATCAGTATTTACTGTATTTATAACATCAGGTGATGATAGGCTGTCTTGATTCAAATTATCTACCCTGCCATCTTCATCTGGCATGAGAGCCGTATTATTAAATGAAGATCCGGCTGAGGCTGCAGCTCCAAGCTCCATAGCAAGGCGTGCAGCATGGGCAAGCTGTCTTGATGTTGAGCTGCTCTGTGTCTTTTTTATCTGCGATTTTAAATTGCTATTATACTCTTTAATAGCCTTTAAATAGCTTTCAATTAGATTTGCAACCTCGGTTAAGTCCTCATCATCATGACTTTCAATTGCAAGTGATACTGCAGGTGATGGTACAGTTTTTGTACGCTCTAAAATCTCATCGGCTATAGCTTTTTCTTTGTGAATAAGCTTATCAAGAGGCACACTCTGATAATCCTGTGGTGCTGATTTTACAGTATTGCTTAAAGCCTGTAGCGATCTTGTAGCTGCACTTATATCAAGAACATTGCTGTCAGGACCAATAGATGGCACTAAAGTACTCTTATCTACAATAGTCCTGGTGTGGGCACTATCATGATTATCCTGAATGTGGCTTGAGACAGGCTCAATATCAATGATGCGGCCTGTGTCTAGTGCTGTGTCACTCTCGCCTAGCCAAGCTTTTTTTTTTCAGGTGTAAAGGCTATAAGACGCAAAATAGTCATTTCAAAGGCACTTTTTGGATCTGAGTACGGCATCTCTTTGATGCCCTCAAGCACTATCTGATAGTAAAGCTGTAAATCCTGAGGTTTAAACACTCTGGCATAGGTGTTTAAAAGCTCATTGTCATGACTAAAGAGGCTAAGAGAACTGCCACCTAACATCTGATATAGGGCAATATCATGCAGAGCAACAGACAGATCCTCTAAAAGATTTTTATAGGATGGGGCAAAGGCTGCAATATGCTCAAGCACTGATGGCAGCTTATTGTCATCAGATGGCAAGAGCAGATTTAAAACATCGCTTATATAGCTCTCACCTGCAGAACCTAACATGGCATTGACTTTATCATAGGCAATGACACCAGAGCCCAAGGCTATGGCCTGATCACACAGAGATAAGGCATCGCGCATACTGCCGCGGGCCTTTTTGGCTATAAGATGTACAGCCTTTCCCTCACATGGGATCTGCTCTTTGGCACAGATATCTGTGATTCTGTTTTCAATCTGCTCAATACTCAGGGCACGCAGCTGAAACTGCAGACAGCGTGAGAGTACAGTTACAGGAATTTTATGCGGATCTGTTGTAGCCAGAATGAATTTTACATAGGCAGGCGGCTCTTCAAGGGTTTTTAAAAGCGCGTTGAAACTGCTTGAGGTGAGCATATGCACCTCATCTATGATATAGATTTTATAGCGCCCCTGCATTGGCGGATACTGTGTATTCTCAAGCATCTGCCTGGTGTCATCCACCTTGGTCTGAGAGGCGGCATCAATTTCTATAACATCAGGGAAAGTACCTTCGGCAATACCACGGCAGGCATCACAGTGGCCGCATGGGTGTGATGACATACCCTCAAGGCATTGGAGTGATTTGGCAATAATTCTGGCTATAGTGGTTTTGCCAATACCGCGCGTACCGGTCAGAAGGTAGGCATGATGCAGTCTTTTCTGCTCAATGGCATTGCCAAGGGCGCAGACCACATGCTCCTGTCCTACCACATCCTCAAAAGTAAGGGGACGGTATTTGCGGGCTAAAGCCTGATATTCGTAATTTGTACTTTCCATCTTTATTGTTTAGTGACCTGGAAATTCAAGCAGTGATACGGTCTTTACACCAAAATCTTTTTGTATTCTGGCAGCGCCGCCCAAATCCACAAGCTCAATTAAAAAGGCAACACAGCACACCTCGCCACCAAGCTGTCTTATAAGCTTGATCATGGCATCGACAGTACCACCTGTAGCCAGAAGATCATCAAGCACTAAAACCTTTTCGCCTTTTTGTATGGCATCTGTGTGCATCTGCAGGGTATTGCTGCCATATTCAAGATCATAGCGCTCCTGCACGTGTTCGCGAGGCAGCTTGCCAGGCTTTCTGACCATAACAAAACCTGCATTTAATCTTGCAGCTAGCGGGGCACCGAAAATAAAACCGCGGGCCTCGGCTGAGACAACCTTATCTATGCCCTGATCCTTGAATATATCAAAGAACAGATCTATTGTCATAGCAAAAGCCTTTTTGTCACAGCACAGCGATGACACATCTCTAAAGAGTATGCCTGGCTTTGGATAATCGGGAATAGATTTTACAGCTGACTTTAAATATTCAATCTTGGCTGATAAAGCTTCATCAGCATTATTTTTAAACATATTACTACCTTTGCAAGATTTGATCTGACGAGAAATTATACTTGTTTTACCCTTTTATCTCAAGTCAGATAAAGCACGTCTGATAAGCCCATCCG
>Reba_p2__coassemble_1262_pt1 | contig 13781 bp, 11 predicted proteins | sample Reba_p2__metabat2_low_PE_042 | metagenome-assembled genome bin Reba_p2 | reverse complement strand
TGTAAATTGCGGGGAATCTAAAAATATCTTTTTAGATCATATTTAACTTTGTATAATTTTAACAGATAGCCAAGATATCTCACAATCTATATTTACTATATACAATTACTTTCCACTTTAAATACGGCTTTTTTGCCTCAATTTATCAAATTTGCACGCTTTTAGTCCTTATAAATCTATGCTTTGCAATTTTTTTTTATAAATATGCAAGCAAAAATAGATAAATACGTTAAAATACTCACACATTTTTATACTCATCAGAGGGCAATCTCCTCAAAGTCAATACAGGTTTATAAACATGGATGTACAAAAGATCCGCAATATTGCGATCATAGCCCACGTTGATCATGGTAAAACAACTTTAGTTGATAAGCTTTTACGCCAGTCGGGCACTCTTGACAGAACTGAGCTTGGTCAGGAACGCGTGATGGACTCAAATGCCATTGAAAAAGAGCGCGGCATTACTATTCTGTCAAAAAATACAGCCATTAATTACAATGACTACAGAATCAATATCGTAGACACCCCAGGACATGCTGATTTTGGCGGTGAAGTTGAGCGTGTTATGTCAATGGTAGACTGTGTGCTGCTGCTTGTTGATGCAGTTGACGGTCCAATGCCACAGACACGCTTTGTAACTCAGAAGGCATTTGCCAAGGGTCTTAACCCTATTGTTGTTATCAACAAGTGCGACAGACCAGGCGCCCGCCCTGACTGGGTTATAGATCAGGTTTTTGATCTCTTTGATAATCTTGGTGCTACAGATGAACAGCTTGATTTCCCTATCATCTATGCATCTGCTTTATCAGGCTGGGCTTCACTTGATCCTAATGAGCATGGCAACACCATGGATCCTCTTTTTGAAACCATTATAGAGAAAGTATCACCACCTAAGGCTGACAGTGAAGGTCCATTCCAGATGCAGATCTCATCACTTGACTTTACCTCTTATGTTGGTGTTATCGGTGTAGGCCGTGTTACCCGTGGTAAAGCCAAAGCCAATCAGCCTGTAACCATTGTAAGTGCTGACGGTCAGACCAGACAGGGTCGTATAGGTCAGGTGCTAGGTTATCTTGGTCTGCGCCGTAGCGAGGTTGGAGAGGCCTCAGCCGGTGATATTATTGCAGTAACAGGTTTAGGTGAGCTTAAGATTTCAGATACTATCTGCAATCCACAAAATGTAGAGGCACTACCTGCTCTGTCTGTAGATGAGCCTACAGTTTCTATGAACTTCTGTGTCAACACTTCTCCTTTTGCAGGTAAAGAAGGTAAGTTCATCACCTCAAGAAATATTGAGGAAAGATTACGTCAGGAGCTCGTGCACAACGTAGCTTTACGTGTTGAAAACACTACTGATGCAGACAGATTCAAGGTATCCGGTCGTGGGGAGCTGCACCTGTCTGTGCTCATTGAGCAGATGAGACGTGAAGGCTATGAGCTTGGTGTTTCACGCCCTGAGGTTATTTTACATAAAGATGAAAACGGCAAAGTTCTTGAGCCATATGAGGTACTGACTCTAGATCTTGATGAAAACTGCCAGGGCTCTGTAATGGAAGAGCTAGGCCGTCGCAAGGGTGAACTTAAGAATATGTCACCTGATGGCAAGGGCCGTGTACGTCTTGATTACAGAATTCCATCAAGAGGTCTTATAGGTTTCCAGACTTTATATATGACTTTAACCTCAGGTACAGGTCTTATGTATCACACCTTTGAAGAGTATGACGACTTTGTTGGCGGTTCCATTGGTGAGCGTGTCAACGGCGTTCTTATCTCCAACGATACAGGTAAATCAGTACCATACGCCCTGTGGTTCCTGCAGGAGCGTGGCCGTCTATTTGTAGATGCCGGCGAGGAAATCTATGAAGGTCAGATTATAGGTCTGCACAACAGAGGCAACGATCTTACTGTAAACTGCCTTAAGACCAAGAAGCTGACAAACGTACGCGCTGCAGGCTCTGATGACAACATCATCCTTACCCCTGCTGTGCATATGTCACTTGAGCAGGCTCTTGAGTTTATCAATGATGATGAGCTAGTTGAGGTAACACCAAAGTCCATTCGTATCAGAAAGAAATTCCTCTCAGAGATGGATCGTGTCAAAGCCTTCAGAGCTGCCGGCGGTAAGAAAGCTGAAGAATAAAAAACTTATTGATATAAAGATACAGCCGATATTGACATAAGCCTCAATATCGGCTTTTTTTTGCCTAAAGTCTATAAATGTCTATTTCTATTTTGGTGCATTTGTGTTTTTATTGGTGCGGTTTTTAGCTAATAAGTATTTTTTTATATCAATAATTGTGATAATGCACTAAAATGGATCCGCCAATATAATTAATCGTTGGGTGTTATATGCAATACGATCCTAAAGCTATAATTGAGAGCATCGCTACAGCAATACTTGTAACAGATACAGCTTTACGTATTGTATTTGCAAATACAGCCTCTGAGCAGCTGTTGGGCATGTCTCAGAGCAAACTGCTGACTTTAAAGCTTACAGATCTTATAGACAAGAAACAAAAGAATCTGCTCGACAGTCTGTCAAATTCTATAAAACCAAACTTTCAGGGCTTTACTGCCTCTGATATAGTAATCAGCCCCGAGCCTCACACTCAGATGCGTGTAGATATGAATATCACCTCATATGGTGGTAAAGGAAAAGGTCTGGTGGTTGAAATCAAATCCATTGACTATATGCAAAAGGTCAATGACAACTTCCAAAGACGAACACAGCATCTTGCAGCCTGCGATCTTATAAGATCCCTTGCCCATGAAATCAAGAATCCTCTTGGCGGTATAAGAGGTGCAGCTCAGCTGCTAGAGATGACCTATAACTCAGATGACACATTAAAAGAATACACCAAGGTCATAATCGATCAGACTGACAGACTTAAGAATCTAGTTGATAAACTGCTGGGTCCGCAAAGACCAAATCCGCTGGTGGACTGCAATATTCACTACATTATTGAAAAAGTACTATCTCTTGAATCCATGGAGACTAAAGGCAAGATACGTTTTGAAAAGGACTATGATCCTTCTCTGCCTGAAATCAAGATGGATATGGATGCTATTGAGCAGACACTGCTCAATATTATCTCCAATGCTGTACAGGCTTTAAATGACTCAGAAACAGTGCATCCTATTGTAAAAATCAAAACTCGCGCTATGGCAGGCATGATCATCAATGGGATTAAGTACTCCATGTCCATTGCTATCGATATTACTGATAATGGACCTGGCATCCCTGAGAATATAAGGGAGACAATTTTCTATCCTATGGTAACGTCCAAGCAGGACGGTAACGGTTTGGGTCTTTCAATTGCGCAAAGTATCATAGAAAGACACAATGGCACAATTGACTGCGAAAGTGAAAAAGGTAAGACAACATTCAGAATACTGTTACCTCTTCGCAAAGAAAAAAATAAACAAGGAGCGTAATTTATGGATCCAATGATCTGGGTCATTGACGACGATGCAAGTATTCGTTTCGTTTTTGATAAGGCACTTGATGTCAACTCTATATCACATCGTCTGTTTCAGAATGGCGAGGAGGCCCTTGAGGCTTTAAAGAAAGAAATACCTGATGTTATTGTCTCTGATATAAATATGCCAGGTGTTGATGGTATCTCTCTTATTCAGAAGGTACATGATGTTGATAAGAACATACCTTTTATCATTATCACAGCTCACTCTGATTTAACCGCCGCTATTGATTCATATGAAAAAGGCACCTTTGAATATCTGCCAAAACCTTTTGATATTGAACAGGCCATAAGCTTTATAAGACGTGCAGCCGTGCATAGAGTCAATATGCAAAATAAAAAAGATCAGAATGATCAGCAGCTTCTAGGTGATGCAGAGATTATCGGCAAATCACCTGCCATGCAGGAGGTATTCAAGTTCATTGGCCGTGTCTCAAAGACCGAGGTACCTGTACTTATCCACGGTGAGTCAGGCACAGGCCGCGAGCTAGTAGCTCTTGCCATGCACAATCACTCAGACAGACAGTCAGGTCCTTTTATTTCTGTCAATATGTCATCCATGCCTGCAGATTCAATTGACTTTGAAATCTTCGGCTCTGAGGAGTCACAGCAGGACTGTGCTATTTTCAAGGCCAACAACGGTACACTGTTTATCAATGAAATCAGTGAAATGCCTATAAGCTCACAGACAAGACTTATACAGGTTCTGCAAAGTGGCGAATATATGCCTATTGATGCTACCAAGCCTCACAAGTGCAATGTGCGTATTGTGGCTGCCACCTCAAAGAGTATTGAAGAGCTTGTTGAAAATGAAGGCTTTATTTCCGATCTGTATTACAGACTTAATGTAATTCACATCAATATGCCTCCACTTAGAGACAGAAACAACGATATTCCTATGCTGGCTAAGCACTTTTTAACTCAGTGCGCCATTGAGAATAATACTGAACCAAAGAAACTTACATCAGAGGTTTTAGTATTTCTGTGCCGTCAGCCATGGCCTGGCAATGTGCGTCAGCTTAAAAATCTGTGTAAATACCTTACCATTATGGTTACAGGGCGTGATATTCAACTATCAGATCTGCCATCTGAGTTTTTACATGCCAAGACAGCACAAGTCAAAGTTGCCACTTCAATTACAGGCACATCAAAAGAGCCCGTATCATGGCAAGAGCAACTTAGAAACTGGGTTGACGGCAGACTCAAAGCAGGCGAGACAGATATTCTTGCTGAGGCTGTTCCTGAATTTGAAAGAGTTATGCTTGAGGCAGCTCTGGCATTTACAGGTAATCACAAACAAGAATCAGCAAAGCTTTTAGGCTGGGGAAGAAATACCTTAACCCGCAAAATTAAAGAGCTTAACCTCAAATAACACAATGCAGCAGTAAGCTGCAGTAACTCCTGTATAAAAAAACTCTATTAACAGCGTATATGTTAATAGAGTTTTTTATCTTATCAATACGTATGAGCACATAGACACCATCTTAAATCAAGATCACCGTCAAGTTTACAGGTGACAGAGCATGGTCTTTATTATGTTTTTTTAACCATACCATCTAGATAGTAATTTGTATCTAAAACTCTTTTATTAAGCCTAAAAATATATATTTGATGTTAGAATGTTCACATAATCGAAGCTGTTAAATTTTATACAACTGAAAACTTAATTACATATTTTTATATTGGAGCCGAAAATGTCAGACGATACATTCAAGGAAGTTGTTATAACATCAAGCGATATCATGTTACATCTTTGCGATAGTCTTACCTATGTTATGTCAACTGCAGCTGAAGTTAAAGTTACCTTCACACCAATGGTACAAAGAATTAGACATACCACACTGCGTCCAGATATCGGTACCTTTGTTTTATTCACAGGCTCATTCTCAGGCATGGTAGTACTCAACTTCTCTAAAGAAGCTGCTATGGAGATCTACTCTTCATACATGAGGTATATGGGTTTTACTGCCAATGAAATATCTCAAAACTATACTTCTGATGATGTTGCGGCAACTTTAGGTGAGCTTATGAATCAGATTATAGGAAACTTTACAGGTAAAGTTTCCTCAGAGCTACACTCACATATTACACAGAATCAGCCAAAAATGCTGACTCTGCCGCAACACGTCGAGCTTAACATCAATATGTCTTTAGACAATCCAATTGTAAGACGTATAACTTTCAAGACAGCCAGCGGAGCTGTATTCTATCTTGAGCTTGCCATGGACGATACTGACTTTACCAAGGTCAGAGAATTTGAGGAGCATTCACAGCTAAGCCCTGATGAAATTCTTGAGCAGGCTTTATTATCCAAATAATTTATTCCTTATTACAAGAGACTTACTATGAGCGACACAATTACGACAAAGCCAATTGACTTTAGGCGTACAAAATTCATTACAAGTGCCCCAAATCTTAAGGCTCTGCCTCCTGATATTGGCGCTGAGATTGCTTTTGCAGGTCGCTCAAACTCGGGCAAGTCATCTGCCTTAAATGCCATCTGCGACCAGAGCCGTCTTGCTAAAACCTCTAGAACTCCAGGCCGTACCCGCCTTATCAATCTCTTTGAGGTAACACAGGGCTGTTCCCTAGTGGATTTGCCAGGCTATGGCTATGCAGCCGTTCCTGAAAGCATGAAGCGAGAGTGGCAAAAATCCATGAGTGAATATCTGCAAAAAAGAAATGCTCTGCGCGGCATTGTAGTTACCATGGATATAAGACATCCTTTAAAGGATCACGACCGACTTATTATTGACTGGTCAATTGCAGCAAACCTGCCTGCCCTTATTCTTCTGACCAAAGCTGATAAATTCTCAAGCTCGGCCCGAGCCAAGGCAATAAAGGATCTTAAATATGATCTTATGGAATTTGGCGGTAATTTCACCATAATTGCCTTTTCAGCTCTGCGTAAAATCGGTATTGATGAGACACGCAATGTTTTAAGACAGTGGTTTGAGCTGTATAATCCTGTCACCGAAGATTTTGGTGCTGAAGATGGTTTTCAGGAAGATTAAATAATTTAACCAAACATTTTTAAAGACGAGGATAATATGGCACGCAAAGGAACACTATTTATTGTTTCTGCCCCAAGTGGCGCTGGCAAGACATCATTAATTAAAGCACTGCTTGAGCGTTTTAATTATGATGATACTATGCGACTTAGTATTTCTCATACAACGCGTCAGCCACGTCCTGCTGAGGAAAACCATGTAAGCTACCACTTTGTAAGTATCGAAGAATTTGAGTCTCTTATTGAGCGTAATGCCTTTTATGAGTACGCCAAGGTCTTTGACAATTACTATGGAACCTCAAAGGAAATAGTGCAGGAACAGATAAATCAGGGCTATGATGTCTTTCTGGATATAGACTGGCAGGGTGCACGTATTATCAAAGAGCAAAGTCCAGATGCCATAGGTATTTTTATTCTGCCACCTTCAATTGAAGAGCTTAAAAACCGCCTTGTCAGCAGAGGTCAGGACAGTGATGATGTCATTGCAGGCCGTATGGATAAAGCTTTGCGAGAGATATCTCACTATAATGAATATGACTACGTTATTGTAAATGATGATTTTGATACATCTTTAAGTCAGTTGCGCTCAATTGTTCTATCAAGCAGATCTACTCTTGCAAAAGCACAGGCAGAGTATGGTAACTTACTGTCATCATTTAGCGCAAATGAGACAAAGTAAACATTTTAAACCATTTAATATCAAATACATAAAGTCAATTTTATTGATCTTAAGGTTGTATTTACTTTAAAATTAAATATTACATTATTTAAACCACTTTCTCTATTAAGAGGTATATTAAACATGGCTCGTGTAACAGTAGAAGATGCTGTAGCCCAGATTGGAAATCGTTTTGATTTAGTTTTAATTGCAGCACGTCGAGCACGTCAAATTTCTACACAGGGCTCCAAGCCACTTGTTGATGAAGAAAATGATAAGCCTACAGTAATTGCCCTGCGCGAAATTGAAGAAGGTCTGATTACTGAAGAGTTTTTAGATAAACAAGACAGAAAAGAACATCTATGTGAGACATCAACTCTGCCAGCTGACAATGAGTTTGCTCCAATAGATGGTGTTGAAATGTTCAACTAGATATAAGGATAGATTATGGTGCCAGAAAAGACAGATACTACACTGACAGCGTCTGCAGGTATATCTGATTATAATGATTATCCGGCACCATCTAAAGATGTTGTAGCATCTCCTAATTACAATTACTACAATCCTCTACGCGATATTGTCTGCTCATACCTTCCCCTATCACGCATCTGTGAAATAGACAAAGGCTTTTTAATTGCAGATCGTGCTCATGATGGTCAGAAAAGAGCATCTGGTGAGCCTTATATTATCCATCCTATTGCAGTGGCAAGTATCATTGCCCGTATGCATCTTGATGTTGAGTCTGTAATTGCAGCTCTGCTGCATGATGTTGTTGAGGATACCTTTATTACTGAGGCTGACGTAGAAAAAGAGTTTGGTTCAACAGTAAGACAGATTGTCTATGGTGTTACCAAACTTGATAAACTACGCTTTCATGATTACAGAGAAGCACAGGCAGAAAACTTCCGCAAAATGATTCTGGCTATGACTAAGGATATTAGAGTAATCCTGATTAAATTAGCCGACAGAACCCATAATATGCGCACTATTGGCAATCTGCGTCCAGATAAAAGAAAACGTATTGCCAAAGAAACACTTGAGGTCTTTGCCCCTATTGCCAACAGACTAGGTATATCAGAGATTAAATCAGAGCTTGAAGAGCTGGGCATGGCTGCTCTCTATCCTATGCGCTATAGAGTTTTAAAAGCTGCTGTAATCAAAGCCAGAAACAATAGAAAAGAAATTGTAAACAATATACAAGACGCCATAAAGCATAGACTTGATGAGGTTAAAATCCCTTGTAGAGTTCTTGGCCGCGAAAAGAAAATCTACTCCATTTATCAGAAGATGATAAACAAGGAACTGCAGTTTAAAGAAATTATGGATGTATATGCCTTCCGTATCATACTCTCAGATACAGATACCTGTTATAGAGTACTTGGACATATGCACAATCTCTTCAAGCCACGCCCTGGCAGTTTTAAGGACTATATTGCAGTACCAAAAATCAATGGCTATCAGTCATTGCATACATCTTTGGTAGGACCTCATGGCGTGCCAATTGAAATTCAGATAAGAACTGAGTTTATGGATCAGATGTCAGCCCGTGGTGTGGCTGCCCACTGGTCATATAAAGAAAAAGGTTCAGAACCAACATCAACCACTGCGCAGAAAAATGCACAGCGCTGGATTAAAAACCTTATAGATCTGCAAAAAAGCGCCTCATCTGCTATGGACTTTATTGAAGGCGTTAAGACCGATCTGTTCCCTGATGCAATTTATGTGTTTACACCTGATGGCAAGATTTATAATCTGCCAGCCGGTGCCACACCTGTTGACTTTGCCTATGCAGTACATACTGATATCGGTCAGCACTGCGTCGGCGCAAGAGTCAACCACAGAATGTTCCCACTCTCAAGAGCGCTTGAGTCTGGTCAGTCTGTAGAGATTATAACCTCACCAAATGCCGAACCTTCTGCATTATGGCTGTCATCTGCAGTCACATCAAGGGCAAGATCCAAGATAAGACAGTATCTAAAAGGTCTTAGAACACAAGAGTGTGTGCTTATAGGCCGCAGACTGCTGCAAAATACCCTTAAGGGTGGCATACGCCTTGAGTCTCTGCCACAAAGCGTTATAGACACAATTCTTGCTGAATTTAAAAAGCCTGATCTCAACTCGCTTTTTGTAGATATAGCTTTGGGTAATATTCTTACTGCCATTGTAGCTAAAAGACTACAGCAGGATATTCCTAACTCTCAGGAAGAAGGTCTGCCTATTACAGGTACAAGCGGTATTCCTTATACCTTTGCCCAATGCTGTATGCCAATTCCAGGAGATCATATCATTGCCCATATTACCCCAGGCAAAGGTCTTGTCATCCATAACTACAACTGCTCAAATATAAGAGATATGTCCAAGGATCCTAATAAATTCACCAATGTTGAATGGGATCTTGCAGTTGCATCAAATTTAGACTTCCAGACAGGTCTTAGAATAGAGCTTGAAAACAGGCAGGGTATACTATCTGAAATTTCCAATGCAGTGGATGTTGCAGGCTCACGTATTGAATCTATCAATTCAGATATCAAAGAAGACTCAATTTATATCATAAACCTTACCGTTACCGTGCGCGACAGAATACATCTTGCTGGTGTAATGCGCAGAATAAAAGCTGTACCTAATGTTCTTAAAATCTTTAGAAGACGTTAAACTCAAGCACTCTTTGATTAAAGATCTTGAATATGAAATTCAAAATGAATCTGCTATTGAGGAGTACTTCTTTGACAGGGTTGATAATACCTTTATATCAGATGGTAAATTTAACCTTTCTGTTTTATCCGTCACCAAGGTAGATGCTGCGCAGAATCTTGTAATCATTCCGGGTCGTGGCGAGTGTGAATATAAATATGCCTATCTGCTTTACTGTCTTAAAGATATAAATATCAATATTTATATACTCTTTGTCAGAGGCAATGGCAAATCATCACGTTATTTTAAAGACTCTCCAAAATGTCATATTGAGAGTTTTAGTGAATATACAGATGATATTGACCTTATTTTATCCAGACTTAATATTAAAAACTACGTTTTGATGGCATTCTCTCTTGGCTGTCTTATCTCACTTAGTTACTACATCAGGTATAACAACAAACCACAAAAGATGGCTCTGCTGGCTCCTTTTATCTATCCTTACTTTAAGCTGCCAGATCCTATCTTATTTAATTTTACAAAACTTATGTCCCAGTGTGGCTTGAAGAAGGCTTATACTCCACACGGCAAAGATTACTCTTTTATACCCTTTAATCAAAACCATCATACACACTGTCAGTATCGCTACGAGAAATACCATAAATACTATGCACAGCACCCACAGCTGCCATCTGGTGGGCCCACCTACAATTTTGTCTATAAATCCATGCTTGAACAGAAATACCTGCTTGAGAAGGATTTTAATTTTGATATTCCTGTTCTGTCAGTTATATCTATGGAAGATAAGGTTGTAAACCCTACCCATGCCTTAGAGTTTTTTAAAAGACACAGCGTATCTGACATAAACCCACAGCTTTTTCTTGCTCATGGTGCCTACCATGATCTTTTAAATGAAGAGAGCAAATTTCAGACACTTTCACTGGGCGCAGCCCTTGAGTTTTTAATCGGAGACTTTTTAAAGTGACACAGGTTATAAATGATAATTCTGATAAGAGAATTCCAGTTAATATTATTACAGGCTTTTTAGGCAGTGGAAAAACCACTCTTTTAAATAACTGGGTAAATTCAGATACATTTAAAGATACATTGGTTTTAATCAATGAGTTTGGTGATGTTGGTCTTGATCATGAGCTTGTTCAGGCTGTAGATGATACTGTAGTGCTATTAGGATCTGGCTGTATCTGTTGTCAGCTTCAGGGCGAGCTTGTAGACAGTCTGGTTCAAAACCTTACTAAATCACGTAACGGCACCATACCTAAATTTGACCGTGTGCTAATTGAAACAACAGGTCTTGCTGATCCTTCAGGTGTTATTTCAACTCTCAATGCTGATGAGTTTATCATGGATAATTTCTGTTATGACGGTACAGTTACTGTTCTTGACGGTCAATTTGTAAGAGAGCAGTTAAAGACACAGTATGAGGCTGTAAAACAGATTGCTCTTGCAGATCTTATCCTCATATCTAAAACCGATCTTATCGATCAGGATGAAATAGATGCAATTTATGAAGTCACACAGAAGATAAATGACTCATGCAAGATCTATCCTATAGTAAAAGGCAACATAGACCCCCATATTATTGACGATATAGGCCCTTACAGGAACAATCCTAGTGTAACTACAGAAAAAGTCTCTTCATGGCTTAATATCAAAAAAATCGATGGTGTAGCTACATCTTTCAGACCTGTTAAGGTTGAAGAGTCTATAGGTCTGGCCAAACCTAAGATTATTGCTCATACCAATATAGACAGTTTCTGTATTGTTCATAAGGATCCAATAGATGCGCTGGCCCTGCTATCAGCTATAAGTATTGTTCAGCAGCAGTATGGCGACTCTATTTTGCGCATAAAGGGTATTATCAATATTACCAATCAGCAAAAGCCTGTGGTTATACATGGAGTTCAGGGTAATCTCTACCCTCTGACAGAGCTTGATAACTGGCCTGATGATGACCACGCCTCAAAGCTGGTCTTTATCGTAAGACAGACTGTTTTAGAGCAGATAAAGCATATATTTGAACAGGCTTTAAATAACCCAGATGAGTCAACTATAGGCTATTACAGGCAGATGCTGCAGGAGGCTGGTATAGAATAAGTATCAGCCACTTGGAAGTATATAAAAAACCCCAGCAGGATTTTGAACTGCCGGGGTTTATTGTTTTTATATGAATATGGTTTAAACCATATTAATAATTACTTGGTGCCTTCACCCTGTACTACGATCTCAACACGACGATCTGGACCTAAGCACTCAATTAATTTTGCTCTTGATAAGCCATCGCACTTATCACCAGTAACTGGATCAGCCTCACCGTAGCCAGCGCTGGTTACCTTTGAAGCCTCAACACCGTTTGCAATCAGGGCATCAGTTACAGCCTGAGCTCTCTTCTCAGAAAGCTTGAGGTTATACTGATCGTTACCAATTCTGTCAGTGTAGCCCTTAACATCATAGCTTACGTCATTGAGGTTCTGAGCCTTAACATCGGCAACTACACCGGCGATCTGGTTGACACCGTCATCTGACAGCTTAGAACCGTCAAATGGGAATAATGCGCCGGCATCTAATGAGTAGTTATACTGCTGTGGAGCTGGAGCTGGTTTTGCAACTGGAGCAGGAGCTGGAGCTGGAGCTGGGCGACCGAAGGTGTACTGCAGACCAACATAGGCATAACCTAAATCAGACTCAATGTCAGCACCCTTTGAATCAGCCTCAAACTGAACAGCGCCAAATACATGATCGTAACCTGCACGCAGACCTAAACCATTTTCAAATACGTACTGAACGCCAGCACCCACAACTGGTCTCCAGTTGTTGTCGTGCTCGCCATTTACGTTAGCCTGTGCGTACATACCGCCGGCTTTGAAGAAGATATCAGAACCGGTCTCTGAAAGAGGGTAAGCCAGTCTTACAGCAAACTGTGGGCCACGAACTGACAGATTATAATCCTTCTTTTCACCCTTATCGGTAACCTCGAAACCACCTAAGTACTGATAGGCAGCCTCAACACCGATCCATGATGTAAAATCATAACCAAAGTAAGCGCCTACGGCATAACCACTCTTATCACTTATATCGGCATACTCATTTGAACCGGCCTCTAAGAATGAGAAACCACCAAGAACACCTACTGAAGCTGTTTGTGGAACTGCAGCATAGGCACATGACATTGAACCAACAGCTAATGCTACTGAAAGTGCTAATAAATTCTTTTTCATAATAATTATCCTTTGCCTATTTAGGCTAAATTTAATGTAATAATTCTATAATACTTTACATTTTTATGCCATATGTCAGTTTAGCAAATTATATATTTAAATCAAGATAAAGCCCATAAACACGCACAATCTATTATGTCATACTCTTGAACCTTAATATGACATTTTAAATATTAAGTATATAACCCCTCAAAATAATAAAAGGGCGCATATAATTATGCCCCCTTCTACATTTTTTTTGCTGATTGTAAATTTTATTACAATAAAACTTTTGCCTTACTTATAAATATTGATTATAAGCAGGCCTTGGCTGCCTCTAAAGCTGCATCATAGTTAGGCTCATTGGTGATCTCGCCTACGAGCTCAACGTATGCAACCTTGCCTTCCTTATCAACAACGATAACGGCACGGGTCAGTAAACCGCGTAATACAGTGTCAGCGATCTCAAGACCATAAGCCTCACCAAAGTTTGAGTCATTTCTGAAGTCTGACAGGGTAACAACATTCTCAATACCCTCAGCCTGGCAGAATCTTGATGAAGCAAATGGAAGATCCTTAGATATGCACAGAACCTCAGCACCTAAACCAGCTGCTTTCTGATTGAAGGCTCTTGCAGATGCCTGGCATACTGGGGTGTCAAGGCTTGGAACAACTGATAAAACTAATACTTTTCCTTTGTTGGCGGCTAATTCGTAGTCGCTCAGGTCGCCCTTGCACATTACAAAGTTAGGTGCAACGTCGCCAACCTTAACAAGTGAGCCCTTAAC
>Reba_p2__coassemble_1260_pt1 | contig 13792 bp, 13 predicted proteins | sample Reba_p2__metabat2_low_PE_042 | metagenome-assembled genome bin Reba_p2 | reverse complement strand
CCAAGTCTCTTGGCGCTATGGCTGAAGATCCAAGACTTGGTGTCGGTGTGGCTGACAAAATTGACACAGTGGTAGTTGACTATTCAGCACCAAACGTAGCCAAGGAAATGGCTGTACATCATATACGCTCTACAGTTATAGGTGATGCTGTAGTAAGAGTGCTTGAGTTTTTGGGCCACAAGGTTATAAGAGCCAATCACGTAGGTGACTGGGGCACTCAGTTTGGTATGCTCATTGCCTATCTTGAAAAGAGTGAAAATGAGCAGGGCTCAGGTCTGGTGCTCTCTGACTTTGAAGCCTTCTACCGTGAGGCCAAGTGCCTTTACGATTCTGATGAGGCCTTTGCTCAAAAGGCCAGATCCTATGTAGTTGCGCTACAAAGCGGTGATGAGTACTGCTATAAGATGTGGCAGAAACTTGTAAATATGACCATGGAGCAGAATGAGGCCATCTACAAGCGCCTTGATGTGACTCTGACACAAAAGGATACCATGGGTGAATCACTGTACAATGACATGTTGCCAGTTATTGTAGATGATCTGGTCAAAAAGGGTCTTGCCGTTGAAAGTGACGGTGCTATGGTGGTTTATCTTGATGAGTATAAAAACAAAGAAGGCGATCCTCTTGGCATCATAGTACGCAAACAGGATGGCGGCTTTTTATATGCCACTACAGATATAGCCTGTGTCAAATACAGAGTTGAGCACTTCAACGCTACCCGTCTTATGTATTTTATCGATTCAAGACAGCATCAGCATCTTGAATCTGTCTGGCAGATTGCAAGACTTGCAGGTTATCTGCCTGAGAATGTTTCAATTGAGCATGATGCCTTTGGTATGATGCTTGGCAAAGATGGCCGTCCATTCAAGACCAGAAGCGGTGGTACAGTCAAACTAAAAGATCTGCTTGATGAGGCTCAAAGCCGTGTAGCTCAGATGTTAAAGGAGCGCAACAGCACCTTAAATGATGCCGAGCTTGATGAGGTTATTCACAATGTAGCCATTGGTGCTGTCAAGTATGCCGATCTGTCTAAAAACAGACTTACCGACTATATCTTTGACTGGGATCTGATGCTCTCCTTTGACGGCAATACAGCCCCATACCTGCAGTATGCCTACAGCCGTATCAGATCAATATTCAGAAAATCAGACATGCAGCCTGGTACTATTGTTATTGCCCATGAGGCAGAAGAGGATCTGGCCTCAGCCCTGCTGGCCTTCCCTGATGCTGTAAACTCTGTGGCCAATAAGGCTATGCCGCATCTGCTGTGTACCTATCTGTTCTCTCTGTCTGGTACCTTTATGCGTTTTTATGAGGCCTGCCCTGTACTCAAGGACGGCGTGGATGACAAGACCAAACAGAGCCGTCTGGCCCTTTGCGATCTTACCGCCAAAGTATTAAAGCAGGGTCTGTCCCTCCTTGGAATTAATGTTATGGAGCAAATGTAATGCGAGCACAAAAGCCTTCATTTGATCTTGATGAAAGAAAAAAGAGAATTCTTGCTATTGCTGGTGTTGCAACTGTAGTTCTGCTCTTTGTAAGTTTTCTTGTCTCATTGACTACAGGAGGCGATGATAACAGCAACGCTGCGGTGCAGACCTCTGAGGAGATAACCCTTGAGGATAACTCACACAATACCTCGGTAAAAGTACCTGCCTCTGTGCGCTATAGCTATGATGCCCAGCCTGAGAGTGATATGAGCACTGGCACTATTGAGCCTGATACTGTAGATCAGAATCAGGATCCTTTTGCCAATATGAACAGCTCAGAGAATACAGAGCAGGCAGCCCCTGTACAACAGGAGTCAGATCTGGCCCCTGGCATTGAGGAGCAAAAGCAGTTTTTATCCTATCTGTACTGTGGCTCTTTTGACAGCGATGGTGCTGCACAGCAGGAAAAAGCCAAAATTGCTTTTGCCGGCATTATTTCAACAGTAGCTTCATATAAAGGTACACTGACTTTAAAAATAGGTCCTTTTAACAACCGTGACGAGGCTCGTGCCAAATTTCACAGTTTAAGTGAAAAAGGCCTGCTAAGCACCTGTGAACTTGTAGACGAATAAGGTATAGACATGACAACTATTGTATCTGTAAGACGCGGTAATACTGTAGCCGTCGGCGGTGACGGTCAGGTCACCATGGGACAGAGTACAGTGCTAAAAGGCAATGCACTCAAAGTTCGCCGCCTGTTTAAAAATCAGGTTATTGCAGGCTTTGCAGGCTCTACAGCTGATGCCTTTACACTCCTTGATCTGTTTGAAAAGAAACTTGAGGAGCATCAGGGTATTTTAGAGCGTGCCTGTGTGGCTTTAGTTAAAAGCTGGCGTACCGACAGAGCCCTGCGCAAGCTTGAGGCCATACTTATTGTGGCCGACAAGAGCGCATCATTTTTAATTTCAGGTACTGGCGATGTGGTTAAGATGGATGATGATATCTTAGCTACAGGATCAGGTGGCAACTATGCCCTGGCAGCTGCCAGAGCTCTATGTGCCAATACCGATCTTAGCGCCGTTGACATAGTCAAGAAATCACTTGAGATTGCAGGTGATATCTGTGTCTTTACCAATCAGAATCACGTTATTGAAACTATAGAATACTAACAACTATGAACAAAGCAACAGAATTAACTCCACGTGAGATTGTATCAGAGCTTGACAAGCATATTATCGGTCAGAAGGATGCCAAAAAGGCTGTGGCTATTGCTCTGCGCAACCGCTGGCGCCGTATGCAGATTGAACCAAAACTGCGTCAGGAGATTTATCCTAAGAATATTTTAATGATTGGTCCTACAGGTGTTGGTAAGACCGAGATTGCAAGACGTCTTGCCACCCTGGCCAATGCTCCTTTTATCAAAGTTGAGGCAACCAAGTACACTGAGGTTGGCTATGTGGGTAAAGAGGTTGATTCCATTATCCGCGAACTTGCCAATGTATCCATGAAACTTGTTAAAGAGCAGGCCTTCAAACGCAATAAAAGACAGGCAGAGGATATGGCCGAAGAGCGCATCCTAGATGTTCTGCTGCCGCCATCTTCCACCACTACAGCTGAAGAAAAGGACAGTTCTGCCGCCCGTCAGCTTTTTAGAAAGAAACTGCGTGAGGGCGATCTTGATGACAAAGAGATTGATATTCAGTTGCAGGACAAGGCAGCAACAGTCAATATAATAGGCGGTGGCTCTGCTCTTGAGGATATGAACAATCAGCTGCAGTCTCTGTTTGAGAATATGGCACAAAACCGTCTTGTCACCAGAAAGATGAAAATCAAGGATGCTTTTAAAGAGCTAGTTGAGGAGGAGGCATCAAAGCTTACCAAACCAGAGGATCTTAAAAGCGAGGCTATCACTCTGTGTGAAAACCACGGCATAGTCTTTATTGATGAAATTGATAAAATCTGCGGTCAGGATTTAAATGGCTCAAGAGGTGAAGTATCACGTCAGGGCGTACAAAGAGATCTGTTGCCTTTAATTGAAGGCTGTCAGGTAAATACCAAATTTGGTATGGTCAGAACCGATCATATTCTCTTTATAGCATCAGGCGCTTTTCAGATGGCAAAACCTTCAGACTTAATTCCTGAGCTTCAGGGGCGTCTGCCTATACGTGTTGAGCTGCAGGCTTTGACTGCCGAGGACTTTGAGAGAATTCTGCGTGAACCTCATGCTTCTTTGACCAAGCAGTACGAAATGCTGCTGGCAACTGAAGATGTTAAAATTGAATTTACAGATGATGCCATCACCCGTCTGGCACAGGATGCCTTTAAGGTTAATGAAAGAACTGAGAATATAGGCGCCCGCCGTCTGCACACTCTGATGGAGAAACTCCTTGAGACCATTTCCTTTGAGGCTCCGGACAAGGCAGGTCAGTCAATTGTTATTGACGCAGCCTATGTTGATTCTCATCTTGAAGATCTTGTAGTCAATGATGATTTAAGCAGGTATATTCTATAATATGCATTCAGAACATGAGTTAACTCCATATGAGGAGATGCTCCTCAATAAAATGCAGGCTCTTGAGCAGATGTCTTTTGAAATTGTAAAGAAGCTGCAAAGTGTCGAAAGTGAGCTGTCATCGACAACTAATGAACTTGATATGCTCCGTCGCAAGGCTATAACTTTACAGGAGGAAAATCAGCATTTACGTGAAATGCTGCAGACCTGGAGAGAGCGTATGCAGACGGTTTTAACTCAGCTTGGCAATTTAGAATAGTTCTTAATTAGTAAAAGACAGCATAGGCTGTCTTTTACTTTTCTGTTCTATGTTAATTTACTAAATTTTTTTTATTAAGTATTAATCTAAGGCATAATTAATACTGGCTTCAACAGCCTTATGCCACCTTTTCTTTTTGTCTAAAGCCCAGCCCCGTTCTTGTTCTGGTTTATAAACAGTATGCTGTATATTTGAATCAAGTATACTCTGTCCGTAGACACCAAGACCTATACCTGCCAGATATGCAGCTCCCAAACCAGATAGTTCAGCATTGCCTGGAACTTTGACTTTAAGACCAGAAAGATCTGACTGTAATTGCATAAGATATGCGTTTTTAGTAGCTCCTCCATCTACATTAAGATCACATATCTCACCATCATATGAAGTTTTTAATAAATCTATAATGTCAGTTACCTGATATGCAATTGAGTCAAGAGCGGCCTTTACTATCTCATTTTTTCCTGTTGTTCTGCTCATGCCCAAAATCATGCCTCTGACCTTACCGTTAAAGTATGGTGCGCCAAGACCTGAGAGTGCGGGAACAAACAAGCACTTATCTGAAGCATTTGCCTGCCTTGCCATTGCCTCAGTCTCCACAGGAGAGTTTATAAGATGCAAATCATTCTTTAGATAACTGATAATACCCGCTGAATAATTTATATTGCCCTCAAGCACATAAGTACAATTACCAGAGATAGACCATCCTACGGAGTTGACAATACCAGAGCAGCACTCAGAAGTATTATTGCCACTGTTCATCATAATAGATGAGCCCGTACCATAGGTAGCCTTTATTTGACCGCTGCTAAGACAGCCATGAGCAAACAAAGCTCCCTGTGAATCACCGATTGCTGCATGAATAGGAATTTTATGAGGTAAAACTCCTTCAAAATCTGTTTCTCCAAAACAGCTGTTTGTGTCTTTTATCTGTGGTAATGAATTTATTGGAACTTTAAATAACGAGCACAGCTGCTCAGACCAGCACAGATTTTTAAGATCCATAAGCTGTGTTCTTGAGGCATTTGATGGCTCAGTATAAAAAGATCTTCCTCCTGTAAGTTTAGAAATCAGGAATGCATCCATATTTCCAATGCACAAATCATTTTTTTGTGCGCTTTCTTTCACTACATCCACATTATCTACAAGCCAGGTTATTTTTGCTGCCGAAAAATACTCAGACAGCTCAAGCCCAGTTATAGAGCGAACTGTATTGCTTTTGCTTTTAACCTCAGGAGAGTTTACAAAGTCAGCTCCTCTTGCACACTGCCAGACTATAGCGTTATACAGTGGCAGTAAACTTGATTTACTCCAGGCGCCCACTGTTTCTCTTTGCACTGATAGTCCTACACAAGCTATCTTATCTGCACAGGTAGCATGTTCTGACACCATTTCTTGCATTAAAGCTATAACATTAGAATAGATCTCATTAAGATCATGCTCTACATAGCCAAGATCATTGATTATCTGCCTATGAGGCATGCTCTTTATATCTACAATGGCACCAAGTCTGTCTAGTAGCAGAACTTTGGTGCCCTGTGTACTTTGATCTATACCAATGACATAAAAGTCATCAGCCATTTAATATTTCCTCTGCCTTAGCTGCTATACCAGGACCGGTCAAATGATAATATGCAAAGACCTCCTTTGAGCTTCCTGTAATAACAGGGCTGTCAGGAAGAGCCAGAGTTACACATTTCTTTGGACAGTGTTCAGATACAATCTGAGCCACCATTGATCCAAGACCACCAAACTCTGAGTGCTCTTCTATAGATATTACAGCTTTGGCATTTTCTGCTGCCTCTATAACTGCACTTTTATCTATTGGTTTTACACAGTACATATCAACGACAGTAGCACTTATACCTTTTTCTTTTAGAATTTCAGCAGCCTGCTTTGCATACAATACCATCTCACCGCAGGCTATAAGAGCTATATCTGTGCCTTTACTGATAAATGTAGCTTTATCCATCACAAAAGGTACATCGTTTTCTGAATATACAGGATCTACAGCATTACGCCCTACTCTTACATATGCAGGCTCATTGTCTTTGACAAGATGTTCCATCAATTTTCTTGTCTGATAACAGTCTGACGGCAGATAGACGCGCATTCCTGGTATTGAACTCATACAGGCAATATCCTGAGCAGAGTGATGCGACATACCCAAAGCGCCGTAACTTACTCCTCCTGAAATACCAATGAGCTTTACATTTGTATGGGAGTAGGCAACATCAACCTTACACTGCTCAAAAGATCTTGCTGTAATAAAACAAGCAGGAGACATTGGAAAGGTCCTTTTACCGCAGCGGGCCATGCCGGCTGCAATACCAACAAGATCCTGCTCAGCAATGCCTACCTCAACAAACTGATCTGGATATTTATTGGCAAATGGAGTAGCTGAGGCGCTGCCACGCGAATCTGAACACAAAACAACTATATCCTTGTCATTTTTAGCAGCTTCCATCAAAACTTCGCAAATCATCTGCTTATTAGCAATATTTGTCATAATATCTACTCCTTAACAGCTCTTTTGAGATCTTCCATAATAAGTTCATATTCCTTTTCATCAGGAACATGATGATGCCAGGAGATTTTATTCTCCATTACAGCTGAGCCTTTGCCCTTTATGGTATTTGCAATAAGAACTGTAGGTTTACCTTTAACAACTCTGGCTTCATCAAATGCCTGCGATAATCTATTAATGTCATTTCCATCTTCAACATTGATTACATGCCAGCCAAAGGAATCCCACTTTTTCTGTAGATTATCTAAAGCCATAACCTCTTCGGTAGTGCCTGATATCTGTAGTTTATTTCTATCTATAATGGCGCATAAATTATCTAATCTGTAGTTTGCTCCTGACATAGCTCCTTCCCATACAGAGCCCTCTGCCAATTCACCATCCCCCATAACTACATAGACACGGTTTGTACTCTTATTCATTTTTTCAGCAATAGCCATACCTACGGCAACAGGCAGACCATGGCCTAAAGCACCTGAATTCATTTCAATTCCTGGCAGTTTATTGTTTGGATGACCTATAAACTGTGAGCCAAACTGACTGAACTCTTTTAACAGTTGTTCGCGGCAGAAAAACCCCTTTCTGGCAAGCACCGCATATAAAGCCTCTACTGAGTGACCTTTACTCATCACAAAATGATCATGGTTTTGTGTGTTGTAGTTTTCCACTGTTACATTCATTTCTTTAAAGTAAAGGGTTACCAGAATATCCATAACGGACATATCTCCACCAATGTGGCCACCCTTGCCCCTGACAATCATTTCGATTACATCCTGGCGAAGCTCATAAGCCAGTTTTTTTAATTCGTTCATATATTATTCTCCACGTAGATAGGCTTTTACCTGTTCTTCAACTGGATCATATAAATCAGCTTTAATGCCCAGATACTTACAAGCCTCATATAAGACAGGAACAACATCTTTATATACACCGACACAATGATGTATATATGGACCGGTAACTATTTTCTCTTCGAGACGTTTAATGTTATCAACTTCAATCCACATATATGTGCCAAGAATCTTTGGACCATCAACGCTTCTTGCATTACCTAAAAGCAGAGAATACTCACCGTTGTCTCCATCAAATCTGGTTAAGGTTAAGGTATCAGAACCTTTGGCCTCAGCAGACAATGATCCCTCATCATCAAAAGCTATTGGGCATGTAAGTTCTGGTTTTTCCTTGGCAATGGACATAGGCCATGGTCCGCAGTGCTGTAGAAGCTCGCCATTTTCCAGATCAGGATGTCTTACAGTCCAATCTGCAAAGAAACTTCTTGACTCATTCATTACAGCAGCCTCTGCAATAAGGGCTGTTATTGCGCCATGAATATCTGTTTCACAGACAATTGGTATACCCATATCATTTAAAATTGAATTAGCGGCACATGGCATAATACCAAGCTCACCTTGCAGAGCAGTCCAGCACTGGATCGCTCCTGCCTGACAGCCATATTTTTCAATCAGATTGCGCATTGCCTTTGCCAGAGCAGCAATAGTCTGCACTTTAGGTTCTGCAATTTTTATTACAGTTCTGTCATGCAGGATCTCAAGCTCCTCTTTAGCTCCATTTCCATCACGTATTTTCTTAACCTCATGAATGAGCTCAGGAAGAGGCACTGGAGCTAGCTGAATATTAAATTTCTCTAATAGTTCACCTTCATTACACATGGTGGTCCAGAAATCAAAAGGTCTTGGACCCATTTGCAAAATGCGTATGTTTTTAAAGGTTTTTACCACATTACATACAGCTATAAAGTCTCTAAGACCACGCTCAAAAACAGGATCTGAAAGTCTAGAGTTGGTCAGATATGTAAACTTAACGCCAAATCGTCTTAAAACTTTACCTGTGGCGAAAAGACCGCATTGTGTATCTCTAAGTCTGCGTCCGTCTGGCAAAGGCCTTTCATCTAGTGGGCCCCATAGCAGTACAGGTAAATTTAAATCCTTAGCAAGGCGTGCACATACATACTCTGTTCCAAAATTACAGTGGGCAAGAATAATTCCATCTACATTTTCTTTACGGAACTTTTTAGCTATTTTTTGTACATCATCATCGCTAAAAAGCAGGCCTTCGGCATTGATATCCTTGATATCAACAAAATCTATTCCTAGTTCTTTTAATCTATCTGCTGTTAAATCTCTGTATTTTAGGGCATCTGGTGCACTAAATACACTTCGTCTGGTTGGAACAAATCCTAATCTAATTCTAGCTGTCATATACAAATCCTCATAAATACATCATTTATTCTTTAAGTAAAACATGCATGTTGTCTCTCCTGCTCTGGCAGGTCCTAAATTAAGTGTCAGCCTTTTTACTTTATCAATGGAAACTGATGTAATAAGAACAGGTGTGGTTGTTTTACATCCATTTTCTGTCAAGGTACTCCAGTTGACACGACACAATGGCATTCCTTGCTCAACTTTATCTCCCTCTTTAACTAATGGTGTAAAGCCATTGCCATCAAGACTTACAGTTCCAAGACCTATATGAATCAAGATCTCTATACCGTCAAAAGTTGTAATACCATAGGCATGTTTTTGTACAGCCACCATGGAAATCATGCCACTCACAGGGGACAGAACCAAATCGTTATTTTGAAAGTATGGCTCTACTGCTACACCATCACCAACAACTTTTCCTGAAAAAATAGGGCTTTCAACTTCTGTCACAGATACTATCTGACCACTTAATGGGGAGAGAATCTCCTCTCCCTTACGCTGAAAAAACATTTACATATACCTCTATTTATTTTCATTTCTTGCCTGCAGTGCCATCTTTGCCTGCAAGGAGCGCTGATACTGATCAATAATTACAGCAAGGACGATAACCAGACCCTTGATAATCATTTGCCAGAATTCAGATACACCACACATAACCATACCATCAGAGATAACACCGATAATAAAGGCGCCAATTACTGTTCCGATAATGGTACCGACACCACCCATAAGAGATGTACCGCCAAGTACAGCAGCTGCAATGGCATTCATTTCCCAGGTATTACCAGTCATTGGATGTGAGGCTACCAACTGCGAGGTTGAAATAATACCTACAACAGCAGCACAGGCACCTGAGAACATGTACACTAAAATTTTGTCATTATCTACATGAACACCAGAGAGCTTTGACGCACGCTCATTACCGCCTATAGCTAAAATATGCCATCCAAATGGGGTCTTGCGTAAAATCAAAGATGCGATTATGGCTATGACAATTAAAATCATTACAGCAACAGGAAAACCTCCTATATCGCGTCCAAAGATTTCAAATCCAGTATTGCCAAGAGCACTGTTTCCTACAAGATTTGGAAAAGTTGCGCCGTTGGATGTTAAATTGGATGCACCACGAGCTACATACATCATGCCTAAAGTTGCAATAAATGGAGCCACAGCAAATTTAGTGATAACTAAACCATTAATCGCTCCCACAATTATTCCAATCAGGATGGCAATCATGACAATTACTGGAACTGAAAAGTAAATTGTGTAGCCAAAAATGGTAAAACCATGATTAATAAGAAGACCTACTACCATTCCTGACAGACCTACAACAGATCCAACGGAAAGATCTATACCTCCAGTAACTAAAACGTAGGTCATTCCAATGCCTAAAATTCCATACAGAGCGACGTGTTTGGCAATTAACAGCAATGACTGACTTGTAAAAAAAGACTTACTTGCAAAAGAAAAGAAAATTACTAAAAGAGTCAATACAATAAGAGTACGCCCTTTGAGTATAGTCATAATTACATCATTTTTATTCATATTTAATCTCCTTAAAACTAGTCAGCCTTGTGATGACCTAAATATGAGGCTTTAACTAAGTTATCCTGCGTAATTTCATCACCTTCAAACTCGGCAGTTTTTATGCCGTTTGACAAAACGATAATGCGATCGGCAATGGCTATAATTTCCTCAAGCTCTGATGAAACCACTAAAAGTGAAACTCCTTTTTGGGCATATTGGTAAATCAGCTTGAAAATTTCTGTTTTGGCACCTATATCAATACCCCTTGATGGCTCATCAAGTAACATGATCTCTGGTCCTGTAAGGGCTCCTTTGGCAAAAACCACTTTCTGCTGATTTCCTCCTGATAATGACAAGATAGGAAGCTCTTTGTCTGCCACTTTAATATGCACTTCTTTAATCATATCTGTTACAGCATCACTCTCCTTGTTCTTATCGATAAGCCCCATAGAGTTTGTATATTTGCCAACATTAGATAAGGCAATATTCTTATCAATACTTAATGTCTGCACGAGTCCATCTCTTTGTCTGTCCTCTGGCAGCCAGGCAAAACCTTTAGCTATCTGCTCAGGAACAGAGCCGACTTGAATTTTTTCACCGTGCAAAATCACATCACCTGTATGACTTGGTCTCATACCCATAATGCACTCAAAAATTTCTGTTCTGCCAGCACCTAAAAGACCGTATATGCCAAGCACTTCTCCTTTATGTAAAGAAAATGAGACATCCTTTAACAAATAACCACCACCGTTTTTAGGCAGAGTCAAATCCTTTATTTCAAGGACTTTAGGCACTGTAGACCAATCAACTTTCTGCTCCCTTTTTGGATAGCTCTTGCCCTCACCCACCATCTGTTTAACAATCCATGGCACATCAATATCTTTTACAGCTGCCTCTGCCACAAGTTTTCCATCTCTGAAGATTGTTACAAAATCGCCAATGCGCATAAGCTCTTCAAGACGATGAGAAATATAAACAATTGAGATTCCTGTGGCTGTAAGCTCACGCATAATGTTGAAAAGAACCTCAACCTCCTGCTCAGACAGTGATGATGTCGGCTCATCCATAATCAGAATTTTCAGATTTGGAATAAGAAGATTTCTGGCAATTTCAATCATCTGCTGCTGTCCAACACGCAGATCTCCTACCAAAGTATCAGGGTCAATTGGATAATTGAGTCTTTCTAATACCTGTCTTGCAAGCTTCCTATGTTCAGCATCATCTAAAATTCCATTCTTGGTTCTTTCTGATGCCATAAACAGGTTCTGAAACACAGTCATATTTGGAAAGAGGCACAACTCCTGATGGATAATGGCAATACCTTCTTTTCTTGCATCAACTGTTGAATTGAACTCAACCTCTCGTCCCTGCAAAAAGAGCTTTCCTGCAGACTGCTTTTCAATACCTGCAATAATGCGCATTAAAGTAGACTTTCCAGCACCATTTTCACCTATAAGCACATTTACCTTACCGCGCTTTATATCAAAGGAAACCTGATCAAGCGCTTTAGTGCCAGGGTAAATCTTGTCTATTTTTTCTGCATGCAAATATATTTCATCTTTAGTTGACATAGTTGCACCTACTTAACTATCAGCTTAACTGGTGTAATCTGAATTAATCCCTGGCGAGCCACAGTAAAGCAGCCGATAAACTCCACGGTCTTATTTGCTACATTGTTCATATCTATAGGAGCAAGAATCTGTTTTGAAATCAGATCATGAAATGCTACGGAAACCTGAGCCCATTCAATCTGATTTTTGTAATCCTTATATGAAATCAGACTGATTGAGTCTCTTACGGCTGATCCTTTAAAGACCGGTCCTATCTGCAATCTTAATTTGAACTTATCATCCATGCCATCTACTTTCAGCCCAAGGTAGCCTGCTCTTAATTTATTTTTCACTAAATCAACTGTAGCGCTGCCTTTGACAATAAATGACAGCTCACCCTTGTCGCCCATTGAATAATGGCCATATTTTGTTGCCACACTTTTGAGATCTCCATTTGATTCATTTAGTAAAGTAACGAGATCTACAGCATTACTTTCAAAGTACTCTTGTGACTTTTCGTTCCAGAATTTAGTTGCCTCTGCAGTTGGATTGAATACTACCTCGCCAGTAAGCGTAGCTTCCTGACCTTCTTTAACTATTGTTGCTGATAAAAAAGCATAGCAGAGCAACACTACAGCGATAACTGAACCTATAATGCGAGCTTTTGTCATAATGCTCTCCTTTTTTAGGGCAAATAAAACCTCGTCGTATCAACTGATACAACCTAAGTTATTGAAATACTTAATATTACGCCATGCCGAAAGGCATGGCGCTTGTGCGATTATTTAGCTAATGAGAAGTCGTTTAATTGTTTGGCATTGTCTACAGTAATGATTTCACAATCAATTAACTGTTTCTCAGGTTTGCCAGTTGTTCCTGTCTTTAAATACTGATCTGCCTGACGTACTGCAAGCTCAGCAATTAAAGCTGCAGGCTGCATAGCTGTTGCTGTCATATTTCCTGCAAGAATTTCGTCTCTGGCATCGTTGGAGCCATCAACACCGATGATCTTTAACTGCTTGCCGGCTGCTTTAATGGCAGCTGCTGCACCTACAGCCATATTGTCATTACCAGAAATTACACCTTTAAGATTAGGATATGACTGAAGAATGGTTTCCATTTTCTGATATGCCAGATTCTGATCCCAGTTTGCTGTCTGTACAGCAACAAGTTTCATGTCAGGATACTGATCGATAACCTCGTGGAAAGCAGTTGAGCGAGTCTTGGCGTTGGTATCTGAGTCAATGCCAAACAGCTCGGCATATTCACCTTCTTCCTCCATTGCCTCAACAAAGATTTCAGCAGCTTCTTTTGCACCCTGATAGTTATTAGCAACTATCTGTGCAATGGCAATACCTTGCTCATTGATTTCTCTGTCAATCAGGAAAGTAGGAATGTTTTTGTCGTAGGCACGTTTTACAGCTGCAACTGTAGCATCAGCTCCGGCATTATCACAGATAATGGCTGCGGCCTTATCTGAAATTGCTGTCTCAAATAACTCAGATTGTTTTACTGGGCTATCATCATGAGAAACCATTTTTACTTTATAACCAAGCTCTTTTGCAGTCTTAGCTGCAACTTCTGCTTCAGTTTTGAAGAATGGATTTGAATGAGAAGGGGTGATGATATACATAATATTTGAGCCACCACCAGTCAAAACCTTGGCATCAGCTGCTACTGCTGATGCTGCAAATGTTGATGCGGCTGCAACCATAGCTATAGAAGCAAAAAAGTTTGTAAATTTCATGAGATACTCCTAAATGTTATCAAC
>Reba_p2__coassemble_1218_pt1 | contig 14241 bp, 9 predicted proteins | sample Reba_p2__metabat2_low_PE_042 | metagenome-assembled genome bin Reba_p2 | reverse complement strand
CAAAGGGATCAGACTGTAAATCTGCCGGCTCTGCCTTCGAAGGTTCGAATCCTTCTCCCTCCACCATCTAATAGACATTTCACTTTGCGCCCAACTTTATGTCATCCGACATGCTTTCATGTCGCGGGCATCGTATAATGGTTATTACCCAAGCCTTCCAAGCTTGTGATACGGGTTCGATTCCCGCTGCCCGCTCCATCTCTATCTCCCTTAAGTTTTTTAAATCTTTTTTATAAATATTGTATAAATTTAGATTAAAAAATCTATTAGGATAAGTTAGAATGTACATCGCATAAAATACCCCGGCGGTATTTTTAAATTTTTGTGTGTTAAATGTCATGCGTGGCGCCACAGGCGTTTTTATTTTATAAAGCATAACATTGTGTTATACACAATTTTTATCGCAGCATCTGCTGCTATATAAAGGGTAAGTCCCGTTGACTATGGAAGGGCCTGAAATTCAGGCACAGATTTAGAATCCACAGGATCTAAACTATGAGTGAAAATAAGACAAAGACTAAACAGACTAAAGTTGTAAACACCAAGGCACCTAAGGCCAATGTCAAGGCCGCAGAGGTTAAAAAGGGTGAGGAGCTTTTTGTATCAAAGCCTGTTAACCTGCTGTTATGGCTGCTTTCTTTTGCTCTTTTAATTGCAGCAATAGGCGGTAACTTCTATTACACACAGCACTATGTAATTGATGAGTCATCACTGCAGCGTCTTGGCCGTGTTGCCATAGTTATTGCAGTTATCGTTATAGCTTTAGGTGTTGTGCTCTTTACCAACAAAGGCCACAAGCTTCTGTCATTTGCCAGAGAGTCATACATTGAGCTGAAAAAGGTAGTATGGCCTACACGTCCTGAAGCTGTGCAGACTACAATTATTGTTTTTGTGGCTGTAAGCCTTGTAAGCTTATTCCTCTATCTGTGTGATGTTGTATTCCTGCAGATTGTTCGTGCTATAACCCTTTAATTTTTGGAGCTATCATGTCAGAGTTCGATAATGCACAGTTACCTGGTATTGAAGATGTTATATTGCCACAAAGCTCTGAAGTAGAGGAGAAAAAGGAAGAGCAGGTCAAGCCTGCATCTCCTGCCAAAGAGACTGCCAAGCAGGCCAGCTTTGAGAAAAAACCATTACGCTGGTATGTAGTGCAGGCCTTCTCCGGCTATGAGCAGAGAGTAGCTGCCACACTGCGTGAGCGTATTGCCATACACGGTATGCAGGATGATTTTGGTGAAGTACTTGTACCAAAAGAGAAGGTCAAGGAAATCAAGGACGGCAAAAAGCGCGAGTCTGAGCGCAAGTTCTTCCCTGGCTATGTTTTAATTCAGATGCGCATGTCATCAGATTCATGGCAGCTTGTAAAGCGTACAGACAGAGTGCTGGGCTTTATCGGTGGAACTCCTGACAGACCACTGCCAATTACCGAGGCCGAGGCCAACAAGATCCTCTCACGCCTGCGCGAGTCTGAGGAATCTCCACGTCCTAAGACCATGTTTGAGGTCGGTGAGTCAGTACGTGCCATCGACGGTGCCTTTAAAGACTTTGTGGGCACTGTTGAGAAGGTTGACTACGAGAAAAACAGACTTACAGTATCTATTGCCATCTTCGGTCGCGCCACTCCGGTTGAGCTTGAGTTTGGTCAGGTAGAAAAAGATCTCTAATATATTAGACAGACTGCTATGGCAGTCTGTCCCCCTCCTATAATCCATATTTGTTAAATTTCAAGAAATTTTTCAAAGAGCCTCTATAATTTTTTAAAAAAATTTGATCAAAGCCATAAAAGTGTGATAGACTTATTAGGTTTATTGTCTTATCAATAGACACTCGGATCCAGAGATATATGGATAGGGAAGCGCTAGGCGCGAAAATACCCACTTTTAAAAGGTAATTATAAATGGCAAAGAAAGTTTCTGCCTATATTAAGCTGCAGGTTGGCGCAGGCAATGCCAATCCAGCTCCACCAGTTGGTCCTGCTTTAGGTCAGCACGGTGTAAATATCATGGAGTTCTGCAAGGCTTTTAACGCTCACACAGCAAAGCTTGAGAAAGGTGCTCCAGTTCCTGTAGTTATTACTGTATACCAGGATAAATCATTCACCTTCATTACCAAGACTCCACCTGCATCCTTCCTCATCAAGAAGGCCCTGAACATTCAGAGTGCTTCTCACAAGCCAGGTAAGGAAGTTGCCGGTAAGATTTCACACGCTCAGTTACTTGAGATAGCCAAGATTAAAGAGCCTGATATGACCGGTGCTGACTTAGAAGCTTCAGCTCGCTCAATCGGCGGTACTGCTCGCTCAATGGGCATCAATGTGGAGGACTAAGACATGGCTAAATTATCAAAGCGCATGAAGGAAATCCGTTCCATCATTGACAAGAACCGTGAGTATGACGTAAATGAGGGTTTTGACACTTTAATCAAGTGCGCCAAGGCCAAGTTCGTTGAGAGCGTTGACGTAGCTATTCAGCTTGGTATCGATCCTACCAAGTCAGATCAGAACGTACGTGGTGCAGCTGTTCTGCCACACGGTACAGGTAAGTCTGTTCGCGTCTGTGTATTTACCCAGGGCGAGAAGGCCGAGCAGGCCAAGGCAGCCGGTGCTGATCTTGTTGGTATGGATGAGCTTGCAGCTGACATCAAGCGTGGCATGATGGACTTTGACGTAGTTATCGCTTCTCCAGATGCTATGCGTGTTGTAGGCCAGTTAGGTCAGGTTTTAGGTCCACGTGGCTTAATGCCTAACCCTAAGGTTGGCACTGTAACTCCTGATGTTGTTACAGCTGTTAAGAATGCCAAGGCAGGTCAGGTTCGCTACCGTAATGACAAGACTGGTGTAATCCAGGCTTCAATCGGCAAGGTAACCTTTACCCCAGCTCAGCTTACAGATAATTTAAATGCACTTTTAGGTGCTATCACCAAGGCCAAGCCATCTGCAGCCAAGGGTACTTATATCAAGAAGGTATGCATCTCCACCACTATGGGCGGCGGCATCACTGTTGATAAGACCACTTTAAAGGCTGATCAGTCAGCTTCTGCCTAATTAACAGGTGACAGGTGCCAGGATACGGCACCTTTATAAAAGATTTTGGCCGGGAGCTAGTCTCTCACCAAAGACCGCAGGGGGTAGTATCCTTAATCATCCTGCGCAGGCGGAATAGCTCTTAAAGGTTTTTCCTTTAGAACGATTTCCGGTGGTGCCCCCAAGGGGGCTTTAAGTACTTAAGTACATTCCAGGAGTCATGCTAAAAATGGCATTAAATATCGAAGACAAGAAGGCAATCGTAGCCGGTGTCAGCGAAGTAGCCAAGAAAGCATTGTCAGCAGTTGTTGCAGATTCTTGCGGCATCGAAGTTGCACAGATGACCAAACTCCGTAAAGAGGCCCGTGACAATAATGTGTACCTGCACGTTGTTCGTAACACTCTTTTAGCCCGTGCTGTAGAAGGCACTGAGTTTGAGTGCATGAAGGATTCATTCAAGGGTCCAACCTTAATCGGTTTCTCTCTTGACCATCCAGGCGCAGCTGCCCGTCTTTTCAAGGATTTTGCAAAGACAAATGCTAACTTTGAAGTAAAGGCACTTGCTTTTGAAGGCAAGTTCTACGAAGGCAAAGATATCGACGTATTAGCTTCATTACCTACATTTGATGAGGGTGTTGCTCAGTTAATGGCTACTATGAAGGAAGCCGCAGCTGGCAAGCTCGTACGTACTCTTGCTGCTTTAGAGAAGAAGTTAAACGAAGGCGGCGAAGCTGCTTAATTCTTTAACATACTGTATTTAATGATTTTTTACAGCCAAAGGCTGAAGTTTATAAAGGAAAATTGAAATGGCAATTTCAAAGGATGATATCATCAATGCAATCGCTGAGATGAGCGTAATGGACGTTGTTGAGTTAGTAAAGGCAATGGAAGAGAAGTTCGGTGTTACTGCAGCTGCTGCTGTTGTTGCAGGCCCTGCTGCCGGTGGTGCTGCCGCCGCTGAGGAGAAGACCGAGTTCGACGTAACCTTAGAGGACGTTGGTTCTAACAAGATTGCCGTTATTAAGGCTGTTCGTACCGCTACCGGTCTGGGCCTGAAGGAAGCTAAGGACTTAGTTGAGTCAGCTCCTGCTAAGATCAAGGAAGGCATTGCTAAGGAAGAAGCCGAGACAATCAAGAAGGCCTTTGAAGAGGCTGGTGCTAAGGTTAAGGTTGAGTAATTATCTCCTTCCTTCTTTAAGACTGGTGCACAGCACCGTGCGCTAGACGATATTTATATCGAAAATACTAAACCCGAGCTCTCGAAAGAGGGTTCGGGTTCGGTGCCTGATAAAAGAGCATGATTATAATGCTCTCTTCGCGAAACAGATCAACCTGAGGACTCCCAATCCATGGTCTACTCGTACACTGAGCAAAAGCGTATCCGCAAGGATTTTGGTAAGAGAACAAAGGTATTAGATACCCCTTATCTACTTGCAGTTCAGCTAGATTCATTCAAACAGTTTATTAGCTCCGATCCAGATAGTGAAAATGGTTTGGTTGCTACATTTAAAAGTGTATTTCCTATAAAGAGCTATTCAGGAAATGCAGAGCTTTGCTATAACAGTTTCCATCTTGGCGAGCCAAAATTCGATGTCCGCGAATGTATGATCCGTGGTACAACTTATTCTGCTCCGTTAAAGGTTAAATTAAGCCTTGTCCGCTATGAAAAGGATGCTCCAAAGACTGTCAAGGAGCGTATAGAGCAGGATGTCTACATGGGTGAAATTCCACTCATGACTGACAATGGTACCTTTGTAGTCAACGGAACCGAGCGTGTTGTAGTATCACAGCTGCACAGAAGTCCTGGTGTATTCTTCGACAATGACAGGGGTAAAACCCATCCTGGCCGTATTCTGTTTAGCGCCCGTATTATTCCATACCGCGGCTCATGGCTTGATTTTGAATTTGATCACCGCGACAATATGTTCGTGCGTATCGACCGTCGCCGTAAATTGCCAGCTACAGTACTTTTAAGAGCTCTTGGCTATACAACAGAGCAGATCCTAGATCTTTTCTTTGACACAGTAACCATTGAATTTAAGTCAAACAAGATCAACATGGAGCTGGTACCAGAAAGACTGCGCGGCGAGACTGCCTCATTTGATATTGTCGTTGACAAGAAAGTGCTCGTTGAAAAGGGCAAGAAGATTACTGCCCGTCACATACGTGAGCTTAAGAAGGCAGGCAAGACATCAATTGACGTTCCGCCAGAGTACCTATTAGATAAGATTGTTGCCAAGGATTACAAAAACAAGCAGGGCGAGATCATCGTTGCTGCCAATACTGTATTAACCGAGCAGAGCCTTATAGCTCTTGCCGAGAATGGCATCAAGAAATTTGACGTACTTTATACCTCTCAGGTAGATGAGGGTCCATTCATTGCCGATACTCTGCGTAATGATTCAACACGCGATCTGACCTCAGATGAAGCTGACCGCATGGCAGCTCTGTTTGAAATCTACAAGATGATGCGTCCTGGTGAGCAGCCTACAACAGAGGCAGCCGAGGGACTGTTTAACAATCTGTTCTTTGCAGAAGACAGATACGATCTTTCATCTGTAGGCAGAATGAAGTTTGACTCACGCTTTGTTGAGATCAAACACTTCAAGGCAGGTTTAGAGAGAGCCTTTGCAGACAGCAACAATGTCTTCAATACACAGGAGTCTGGTATTGTACTTGCCAACGGCTATGTCTATGCACAGTACCCACAGGTGGTTGACCTTGTCAAGAAATACCTTGATCAGGGTGAGATCGAGTGCATGCCAAGCACCACTCCTGACAAGTGTGCCGACAAGCTTTTAGACTTCCTTGACGGCTTTATTCTAAAGGCCAAGGATGATCCTAAGATTACTGCCCACGATCGCTTTATCCACAAGGTAAAGATTGCATCAAAGGATGGCGACATTGAGCTCAACCGTGCCATTATTATTCCTATGTCAGCACTCAATCTTAAAGCCAAGGTTGAGGAGATTGACGGTACTGTAACCGATCTTAAGGGCAAGGAGCTTACCATTGTTGCCCCTGCCGAGGCTGACAGCATTTCAGGCGTTTTATCTCATAATGACATCATTAAGGTAATACGCTACTTAATCAAGATCAGAAACGGCAAAGAGACTATCGACGATATTGATCACTTAGGCAACCGTCGTATCCGCTCTGTCGGTGAAATGGCAGAAAATCAGTTCAGAATCGGCCTGGTGCGTGTAGAGCGTGCTGTGCGCGAGAGACTGTCATCTGGCGATCTTGACAATATTACTCCACAGGAGCTTATCAACGCCAAACCAATTTCTGCTGCTATCAAGGAATTCTTTGGTTCATCTCAGCTCTCACAGTTTATGGATCAGAACAATCCACTGTCTGAGGTGACACACAAGAGACGTATTTCTGCTCTTGGTCCTGGTGGTTTAACCCGTGAGCGTGCCGGCTTTGAGGTGCGAGACGTACATCCGACCCACTACGGTCGTCTGTGTCCTATTGAGACCCCAGAAGGTCCGAACATCGGTCTTATCAACTCACTGGCTGTGTTCTCAAGATGCAATGATTACGGCTTCCTTGAGACTCCGTACCGTCAGGTTAAAAACGGTCTTGTCTCTGAGGACTTTGAATACCTCTCAGCTATTGACGAGGGTCAGTACGTTATTGCCCAGGCCAATACCGATCTTGATGAGAACGGCAATATTATTGATGAGTTCGTACAGTGCCGTTACAAGGGTGAGTCTGTAGTACGCAGAAAGGCAGATGTTCAGTTTATGGACGTATCTCCACAGCAGGTTATTTCTGTTGCTGCTGCTCTGATTCCATTCCTTGAGCATGACGACGCCAACCGTGCGCTGATGGGTGCAAACATGCAGCGTCAGGCCGTACCTACTGTACGTTCTGAGAAGCCATTTGTCGGTACCGGCATGGAGCGTGCTGTAGCTGTAGACTCAGGCGTTACTATTATTGCCAAACGTGGCGGTGTGATTGATCACGTTGACGGCGGCCGTATTGTGGTTCGTGTCAATGCCGATGAAATTACCGGTATGGATGATGCTGGCATTGATATCTACAACCTTATCAAATATACAAGGTCAAATCAGAATACCTGTATCAATCAGCGCCCTTGCGTTTCACTGTATGAAAAGGTCAAGGCAGGTGACGTATTAGCCGACGGTTCATCTACTGATTTAGGTGAGCTTGCATTAGGTCAGAACCTGCGCGTAGCCTTCATGCCTTGGAACGGTTATAACTATGAGGACTCTATCTTAGTATCAGAGCGCGTAGCTGCCAAGGACAGACTGACTACTATTCATATTCAGGAGCTCTCCTGTGTGGCCCGTGATACCAAGTTAGGCCCTGAGGAGATCACAGCTGATATTCCTAATGTAGGTGAGAGTGCCTTATCCAAGCTTGATGAGTCAGGTATTGTCTATGTTGGCGCCGAGGTTGTAGGTGGTGATATTCTTGTAGGTAAGGTCACACCAAAGGGTGAGACACAGCTTACCCCTGAGGAAAAACTGCTGCGTGCCATCTTTGGTGAGAAGGCCTCTGAGGTTAAAGATTCCTCAATGCGTGTACCAAACGGTACTTCAGGTACTGTAGTTGATGTTCAGATCTTCACCCGTGAAGGTGTAGAGAAGGACTCACGTGCCCGTGAAATTGAGCAGATGCATATTGCCAAGGCTAAAAAGGATCTTGATGAAGAGTTCTCATTCCTAAGCCGCGGTCTTTTAGGTCAGGTCCGTACTCTGCTTGTCAAGAGCGGTATGACACAGGAGGCTGTTGATGCCATTGCTGATGCCGAGCTTCTAAAGCAGAGATTAAAGGACGATACCGCACAGCGTCAGCTTGAGATCTTCGCCGAGCGTCTTGAGGTTTACCGCAAGGAGTATCAGGAGAAGTTTGAGGTTGCCTCAAGAAAGATTACAGAAGGCGACGATTTAACTCCTGGCGTGCTTAAGATTGTCAAGGTCTACCTTGCAGTAAAACGCCGTATTCAGCCAGGCGACAAGATGGCCGGCCGTCACGGTAACAAGGGTGTTATCTCCAAGATCTGCCCAATTGAGGATATGCCATACGATGAGACAGGTCGTCCTGTAGATATCGTGTTAAATCCTCTTGGTGTGCCTTCACGAATGAACATCGGTCAGGTGCTTGAGGTACATTTAGGTCTTGCAGCTAAGGGTGTTGGTGAGATGATCAACCGCATGCTCAATGAGCAGAAGGCCATAGCTGAATTAAGAACACTGCTGCAGAAGATTTACGATTTAGGCGAAACATCACAGCAGGTGGATATTGCCTCCATGTCAGACAATGAGGTTATGGTACTTGCCAACAACCTGCGCGATGGTATGACAGTGGCCACACCTGTATTTGACGGTGCCGATGAAAACTGTATCAAGGAGCTGTTAAAGCTTGCAGGTCTGCCAGAGACAGGTCAGATGACACTGTTTGACGGCACCACAGGCAAGGCCTTTGAGCGTCCTGTAACCGTAGGCTACATGTACATGTTAAAACTCAACCACTTAGTTGACGACAAGATGCATGCCCGTTCTACAGGTTCATACTCATTAGTAACTCAGCAGCCTCTTGGCGGTAAGGCACAGTTTGGTGGCCAGCGCTTTGGTGAAATGGAAGTCTGGGCCCTTGAGGCCTACGGTGCTGCCTACACCCTGCGTGAGATGCTCACTGTCAAGTCAGATGACGTCAACGGCAGAACCAAGATGTACAAGAACATTGTAGATGGTGCCTATCGTATGGATGCAGGTATTCCTGAGTCATTCAACGTATTGTTACGCGAGATACGTTCTTTAGGTATCAATATTGATCTTGTTCGCAAGGACTAAAATTCAGATAGGGGAGGCAGCTCCCCTTTTAAAGCCACGTAAGCAGGAGAAACTGTTGTGAGCAATCAAGAATTTGACGTACTAAATGCACTAAATGCTGATGACAATGCAGAATTTGGTGCCTCTGGCACACAGGCTATGGGTGCAGGTGATGAGTTATCACTTGATCTTGGTCTGAGTGAAAGCCTTGGCAAATTTGCCAAGAGCAGCAATAACATGTCAAAGCAGCGTCTTGAAGATTTTGATGCAATTAAGATAGGTCTTGCCTCACCTGAAATGATCCGTTCATGGTCATACGGCGAGGTTAAAAAACCAGAGACCATCAATTACCGTACATTCAAGCCTGAGCGTGACGGCTTATTCTGTGCCAAGATTTTCGGTCCAACCAAAGATTACGAGTGTCTTTGCGGCAAGTATAAGCGTTTAAAGCACCGCGGCACAATCTGTGACAAGTGCGGTGTTGAGGTAACACAGGCTAAAGTACGTCGTGAGCGTATGGGTCATATTGAGCTTGCAGCTCCTGTTGCCCATATCTGGTTCTTAAAGTCACTGCCATCCCGTATCGGTCTTATTCTCGATATGAAGCTGCGTGACATTGAATCAGTACTTTATTTTGAAAGCTATGTTGTGACCGATCCTGGCATGACAGAGCTTACTGATCGTCAGCTTTTAACTGAAGAGCAGTATATGGATGCTCTTGAGCAGTATGGTGATGACTTTACTGCCAAGATGGGTGCCGAGGCTATTTTAGAGATCCTGCAGCGCATGGATCTTGAGCTAGAAGCCCGCTCTTTAAGAGAGGCTCTTGAGACCACCACTTCTGAGAGCAACCGCAAGAAGTTCTCAAAGAGATTAAAGCTCATTGAGTCATTTATCACCTCTGGCAACAAGCCTGAGTGGATGATTTTAACTGTACTGCCAGTTCTGCCACCTGATCTGCGTCCTCTGGTGCCACTTGACGGCGGTCGTTTTGCTACATCAGATCTTAATGATCTCTACAGACGTGTAATTAACAGAAACAACCGTTTAAAGAGACTTTTAGATCTTATTGCTCCTGATATCATCGTACGCAATGAAAAGCGTATGCTGCAGGAGTCTGTAGATGCCCTGATGGACAATGGTCGTCGCGGCAGAGCTATTACAGGTTCAAACAAGAGAGCCTTAAAGTCACTTGCTGACATGATTAAGGGTAAGCAGGGTCGTTTCCGTCAGAACCTCCTAGGTAAGCGTGTAGACTACTCTGGCCGTTCTGTAATTACCTGCGGACCTAATCTGCGTCTGCATCAGTGCGGTTTACCTAAGAAGATGGCTCTTGAGCTCTTCAAGCCATTTATCTATGGCCGTTTAGAGCTGCGCGGTCTTGCCACCACCATCAAAGCTGCCAAGAAGATGGTAGAGCGTGAGGATGCTGTGGTATGGGATGTGCTCGATGAGGTTATCCGTGAGCATCCTGTATTATTAAACCGTGCTCCTACACTGCACCGTTTAGGTATTCAGGCTTTTGAGCCAATTCTTATTGAGGGTAAGGCTATCCGTCTGCACCCTCTGGTATGTCCAGCCTTTAACGCCGACTTCGACGGTGACCAGATGGCTGTGCACATTCCGCTGACACTTGAGGCACAGCTTGAAGCCCGTGCTCTTATGATGTCAACCAATAATATTCTCTCTCCAGCCTCTGGAGATCCTATTATTGTACCTGCACAGGACGTGGTATTAGGTCTGTACTACATGACCCGTATGAAGGTCGGTGCCCGCGGTGAGGGTATGATACTCTCTGACGCCTATGAGGCTGAGCGCGTGTACAAGTCAGGTCTGGCTGATATGCAGGCCCGTATTGCATGCCGTATTCACTACTACGACAAGAATCCAGATACAGGTGAGTTTGTAGAGAAGAATGAATTACGTCTGACCACTGTAGGTCGTGCTATTTTATCTCTGATTCTGCCAAAGGGTCTGTCTTATGATCTTATCGATCCTAAGGTTGACGGCGTAAATGAGGATACTATAAGTGAAATCCTGGCCCACAAGGACTGGTTCACCATGGTATCAAACGTACCTCTTGGCAAGAAGAAGATTGCTGCTCTGCTCAACAGCTGCTATAGACTTCTGGGTCTTAAAGACACTGTTATGTTTGCAGACCACATTATGTACACAGGCTTTAAGAACGCCGCTATCTCCGGTTCATCCGTATGTGTGGATGATATGCTCATTCCTAAGGAGAAGCAGTCAATTATTGCCTCAGCTCAGAAAGAAGTTCTGTCAATTCAGACTCAGTATGAGAACGGACAGATCACTCCAGGTGAGAGATATAACAAGGTTATCGACGTATGGTCAAATGCCAACGACAAGGTTATGAAGGCCATGATGTCCAACCTATCAGTTGAGAGCGCTGTAAATATTTTAGGTCAGGAAGAGAAGCAGGCCTCATTCAACAGCATCTATATGATGGCTGACTCTGGCGCCCGTGGTTCACCAGCCCAGATTCGTCAGCTTGCAGGTATGCGTGGTCTGATGGCTACACCTGATGGCTCTATTATTGAGACCCCAATTACTGCAAACTTCCGTGAAGGTCTGAACGTACAGCAGTACTTTATTTCAACCCATGGTGCACGTAAGGGTCTTGCCGATACTGCTCTTAAGACTGCTAACTCAGGTTACCTGACACGTCGTTTAGTTGATGTGGCACAGGATCTTGTAATTACAGAGTATGACTGCGGCACATCAGATGGTCTTGAGATTACACCTCATGTAAGCGGCGGTGACGTAATTGAGACATTGCGTGATCGTGTACTTGGCCGTACTCTTGCCAATGATGTTCTGCGTCCTGGCACCAAGGAAGTTCTGCTTCCTGCCGGCACTCTGCTTGATGAGAAGACCTGTTCTGTACTTGAAGATGCCAAGATTGACAGAGTCAAGGTACGTTCACCTATTACCTGTAAGACTCTCTTTGGTGTCTGCGCCAAGTGCTATGGCCGTGATCTGGCCCGTGGTCATATTGTCAATGCCGGTGAGGCTGTGGGTGTTATTGCAGCTCAGTCAATCGGTGAGCCTGGCACACAGCTGACCATGCGTACCTTCCACATCGGTGGTGCTGCATCACGTGCTGTAGCTGAATCTGGCGCTACAGTAAGAAACAGCGGTATTGTACGTATTTTAAATGCCAAGACTGTAATCAATACTGACGGCAAGGAAGTTGTTACTTCACGTCAGACTGAACTTACTGTTATGGATGATTTTGGTGTATCAAAAGAGAGCCACAAGATCCCTTACGGTGCTGTACTTGATGTCAAGGACGGCGATACAGTCAAGAGCGGTGCCACAGTTGCACGCTGGGATCCGCACACTCACCCAATTATTTCCGAGGTGCAGGGTAGAATTAAGTACACCGATATTATCGAGGGTGTAACCGTAGATAAGAAAGAGGATGAGTCTTTAGGTATTGCCTCTATCGAAGTACGTGAAATTGCTGCCCGTCCAACACAGGGTAAGGAGAAGAGACCTTCTGTTAAGATTATTGACAAGGAAGGCAATGATGTTCTTATTCCTGGCACTACAGTTGCCGCTCAGTATCTGCTGCAGGCTAAAGCCATTGTGCAGCTGCAGGACGGTGCTGAGGTTAATATCGGTGATATTATTGCCCGTATTCCTCAGAAGGCTGGCGGTACCAAGGATATTACCGGTGGTCTGCCACGTGTTGCTGACCTGTTTGAGGCCCGTGCTCCTAAGGAGCCTGCAATTCTGGCTGAGATTTCAGGTACTGTATCATTTGGTAAGGAGACTAAGAGCAAGCGTCGTCTGGTTATCACTCCAGCCGAGGGTACTGTAGATGAGAACGGAGCATTAGTCCCAGAGCACGAGGAAATGATTGCTCTGTCACGCAACCTCAACGTATTTGAGGGTGAGAAGGTACAAAAGGGCGAAATGATTGCCGAAGGTCCTGAGTCACCACATGACATTCTGCGTCTGCGTGGTGTCAATGCAGTGGCCAACTACATTGTTAATGAAGTTCAGGATGTATACCGTCTGCAGGGTGTAAAGATCAATGACAAGCACATTGAGGTTATCGTACGTCAGATGCTTCGCAAGTGTGAAGTTCTTGATGCCGGTGACAGCACCGAATTCCTGCAGGGCGAGCAGGCAGAAGTTGCCCAGGTACGTCTGGTTAACGAAAGACTGCTCTCTCAGGGCAAGAGACCTGTACTCTATCGCCATGTGCTCATGGGTCTGACCAAGGCCTCATTAAGCACAGAGTCATTCATCTCTGCCGCCTCCTTCCAGGAGACAACCAGAGTGCTTACCGAAGCCTCTGTTGCCGGCAGAACCGATGATCTGCGTGGTCTTAAAGAGAATGTTATTGTGGGAAGACTTATTCCTGCAGGTACCGGCTTTAAGTATCATCAGCAAAGACGCGAAGAGATTCTGCGCTCTAAGATGGAGTTTGATCTGCCAGCTGCCAGCGAGCAGACACAGGCTTCAACTGATGACATTTCTAAGCAGCTTGGTGCAGCTCTTGAGGCTGCCGACAGCTTCGGCTTTGACAGAGATTAAGATCTTGAATCAAAAAAAAATGGCCCGCTGGGCCATTTTTTTTGCTGAGATCTTAAAAAGTGCCTTTTGGGTAGAATCTAAGCTAGTCCCGGAGTGGCCTGCCATTTTAAGTGGGGAAAACTTCTATTTAATTTCATCGGGTAAATATCTGTTCTTAAATCTTATTCTGTGTTTTGATGGTGTTATATTAAAAATGCTTTTATAGGCTTTTATATAATGACTTGAGCTTGAAAAACCCATGACCATGGCTATTTCGGATATAGACATATTCGAGTTTTTAAGCAGATTCTGACTGTTTTTAACACGAGATGAGAGAATAAAGTTGCCCACAGTGCTGCCAAGTTCTCTTTTAAATAGTTTTTCAAGATAATCATGGCTGATGCCTACCTTTTGAGCTATCTCAGTTACATTGAGTTTCTGATTGAGATTTCTTAATATGTAGTTATAGGCATTAACCAGCACCTCTGGCGTATTGATAGAAAACTTCACGCCACTGTCCTTGATCTTTTTGACCAGCTGGCAAAACTCATTGGCCGCCAGATTGGCAATTGATTCAATGTCACTTTGTGTCTTACATTCTTCAATCTGTAGAATATAGCCATCTGATATGGTGTAGACTGTTTCAGAATCAAGGCCGGCATCTAAAGCTGCGCGTGATGAAACAGTAACATCGACAATAGCCAGATTTTTAAGATTTCTTATAGGATTATTGGCAATAACGCCTCTTTTACCTGAAAATGGTGCATTTATATGGCGGTTTAGCCCTTTAACATCAGCCTGCATAATGCACTTTCTGCGTATAACCTCCCATGATCCGTCATTATGCGGAGCGCTTATTTCAAT
>Reba_p2__coassemble_1189_pt1 | contig 14555 bp, 13 predicted proteins | sample Reba_p2__metabat2_low_PE_042 | metagenome-assembled genome bin Reba_p2 | reverse complement strand
AATAATTAATAACACGGATAATACATTTACTTATATTGAGTAACCAAGGAGATATCTTATGTCAACTATGACCAAATCCTATATAGTCATTGCCGACATAATATTATTTGTACTGCTCTTAAATGTTCTGCCTTTCTCCACAAATGAGAACAAGGGACTGGCCATGCTGGTGTTTATTGCCATTCTCTGGCTTACTGAGGCTGTACACGTAACTATTACTGCTATAACCATTCCTATTCTGGCAGCCATCTTAGGTCTTGTACCTACTGCCAAGGCCTTAAACGGCTTTTCAGATCCTAATATCTATCTGTTCTTTGGTGGTTTTGCCCTGGCAGCTGCCATGCACATTCAGAAATTGGACAGAATTATTGCCCAGCGCATCATGGTGCTGGCCCGTGGCAATTTCTTCTGGTCAGTAATCTTTCTGTGCACTATTACAGCCTTCCTCTCCATGTGGATGAGTAATACTGCAACTGCCGCTATGATGCTGCCTCTGGCCATAGGCATGCTCTCAAATGTTGATGCCAAGGAAAACAGAAATATCTTTGTATTTGTGCTTCTAGGCATTGCCTTTTCAGCAAGTATAGGCGGTCTTGGCACCCTGGTAGGCTCACCTCCTAATGCCATTGTGGCCTCAAATATGGGACTTACCTTTGCCGACTGGTTTGTAATTGGCTTCCCATTTATGATTGTGCTCATGCCAATCATGCTTTTAACTTTATACTTTGTCTTCAGACCAAATCTCAAGATCAAGGTTGATTTCCATGATGAGAAGATTGATCTTACTCCAAAGAGAATTACAACCCTGGCTGTATTTGTGATTGTGGCTCTGTGCTGGATTTTCTCAGGTCAGATAAACCCAGCTCTGTCAGGCATGTTAGGTCTTGAAGGTACCATTGGCTCATTTGACAGTGTTATTGCCATAAGCGCAGCCATTATTGTAGTTGTTCTCAAGCTTATCAACTGGAAAGAGGTTCAGGAAAATACCGACTGGGGCGTACTTATGCTCTTTGGCGGCGGTATTACCCTCTCTGCTGTACTGCGTGACTCAGGCGCCTCCAAGATTATGGCTGATGGACTTATCTTCCTGATGGAAGGCTCACACTACTATATCTTAGGTCTGCTTGTTGCCTTCTTTATCGTGTTTCTAACCGAGTTCACCTCAAACACAGCCTCAGCTGCTCTGCTTGTACCGCTGTTTATCTCCATTGCCGAGAGTATTGGTGCACCTCCTTTAGGTCTGGCTCTTATCATAGGTCTTGGTGCCTCCTGTGCCTTCATGCTACCTGTGGCAACACCACCTAATGCTATTGTCTTTGGTACAGGCTATATCAAACAGCAGGAAATGGTTAAGGTCGGCGTAATCTTAAATGTACTGTGCTCTATTGTTATTGCCACAGGCGCCTACTTCTTCTTCCTTTAATACATAGGTTTGTAATCCTTAGACAGAAGGCAGTTTTAAACTGCCTTCTTTTTTATACTCAAATACCTGACAGTACTTTATAGTCCCTATATCCCTGAGCTCTTATACCTTGCGACCATTTTTTTTATTAAACAAAGTTTAACCATCTTCACTGTTTTTTATTGTGGACTTATGTAGAATTGGCCTCAATTACCAAGATCACAGCACAGCTTATCTGTATATATGGCAAAAGACTGGAGTCTTAGGCTCTTCTTTTTATCTGCACAAAGCTTTGTATAAATGATCTTGCTTTACATGGCTGCTCGCTCCTGTTTTCCCCTATAACTATAAGGCTTAGCAGCATACAGGAAAAAATCACATGTTTAAGCTTGTCTTCAATTTAAAGGTTTCAACCAAACTTACACTGGCCTTTGCCCTTATTATTGTTCTTAGCATAATCTCCGATCTTTATGCCTCATCAAAACTTATAAATGACAGTGAGGTGGCTAAGGATGTTCATAACACCCTTGCTGTGCAGTATAAAATGGCCGATGCCTCTCGCTCTTTGATGTATGAGATACATGATGCCGTCTATACAGGAGAGCACAGAAAGGGTGACGGTTTTGGCTCTAAAATACAAAACCTGCGCGCATCACTCTCAACACTTGAGACACTTAATCTTGATACATTAAGTGCAGCTGTCAAGAGCAATGTCAATCAATATGTTGATATCTATGAGAACAGACTCAACGTGGCCGTTAAAAACGGAGATATGGCAGGTTATATTGAAACACTGCACAATGATCTTGAGCCTATGTTTGTACAGACCATAGCAAGCTATGATGATTTAATGCGCTCTCTTGTAGCCACATCTGCAAACAAAAGTGCAAGCATTGGCAATACAGGCAATCTTGTTTTTATTGCAGGCATAAGCCTTATCTCTATTGTTATCTGCGTTGTCATTGCAAGCATTATGGGCCGTGATATTAAAAAGCATCTGTCCCATGCCGGCATCTGTGTAGATAAGATTGCCAATTCAGATCTCTCAGGCTCCATTGTCTCCCTTAGCAATGATGAATTTGGCGCCATGACACAAAGACTTGAGCATATGCGCTTTAATCTGTCTGAAAAGATAAGCTCTGTATGCAATACCATGGAGAATTTAAATACTGTATCCATGGGTATTGCCTCACGCTCACAGACTATGATGAAACAGGCAGGTGAATGTCAGGGTGCCACCTTAACTGTGGCTGCAGCTGCCGATGAGATGGCCTCTACTACAGCAGAGATTGCCAGATCCTGTCAGAATGCCACAGATTCTGCACAGCATGCCAAGGAGATTACAGCAGAGGGTATGAGCACACTGCAGGGCACTATCAACAGTATTTATGAGCAGGCCTCAAATACACGCAATGATGCTAAAAATATCGAGGCATTGGTGGAACAGAGTCAGACCATTTCGGCCATTGTTGAGACTATATTTGAAATTTCACAGCAGACCAATCTTTTAGCCCTTAACGCTGCCATTGAGGCAGCCCGTGCCGGTGATGCAGGACGCGGCTTTGCTGTGGTTGCAGATGAGGTCAGAGCACTGGCGCAGAGAACCTCAAATTCAACTAAAGAGATTACCAGCATGGTCACCAAGGTACAGCATGATGCCGATGTTGCCGCCAGATCCATGCATGAGTCTGTAGAGACTATGGATACAGTGGCCGGCAATGCCAAGGGTCTTGAGGAGATTTTAAACAATATTATTGCCAATGCCGATGATGTAAATATGCAGATTGCTCAGATTGCCTCAGCTTCACAGCAGCAAAGTGCCGCCACAGCCGAAATTTCACACAATATGCAGAATGTAACGCATTTAGTGCAGGAGGTTTACAGTTCATCTGAGACCAATGATCGCTCTATATCAAATGCAGGCAAGACTGTGGCTGCTGTGCTTGGCGAGCTGCAGGAGTTCAAGCTCTAATCCTGCATTAATTTAAAGCTTTGTACATTAAAAAACCCCGGTAATGTCTACCGGGGTCTTTTTTATCTGGCACTTGTAAGCTCTTATGCTGTGCGCATCTTGTCAGTCTGTAAAGAAGCTGTCTTAGAAAACTCTCCCTTCCAGGTTAAGGCGCGCATGGCATTGAGCACTGCCACAATACACAGACCTACATCGCCAAGCACTGCAAGCCAGATATTGGCAAAGCCAAAGGCTCCCAGAATTAAAATTATAAGCTTGACGCCAATTACCAGCACCATATTGGATATAGCCAGGGCTACAGTTCTGCGTGAGAGTACAATGGCATCAGCAATTTTATTTAAATTATCATTCATAACCACCACATCACTGGCCTCTACTGCCTGCGATGAGCCAAACTGCCCCATGGCAATACCCACGTCAGAGGCTGCAAGCACAGGTGCATCATTGATACCGTCACCGACAAAGGCGCAGATACCATCTTCTCTTTTTATACTCTTAAAGGTTGTAAGCTTGTCCTGCGGCAGCTGCTGTGCAAAATAGCTATCAATACCTAAAGTATTGGCCAGATCTGAGGCCACCTGCTCTTTATCGCCTGTTATCATATAGCTTTTAATATTCAGACTCTCCAGGGCTTTTATAAATGATGCGGCCTCTGCTTTAGGCTCATCCTTGAGAGTAAGAGCTCCTATATAGCGGCCTTCTGCCACACAGTAGACATCACTGCCGCCACTCTCATCAAGGCGCTCAATCCTATCGCTGCTCTTATCCTTTATAAAATCATAGCGACCTACAAAAACCTCGGTCCCATCCACTTTGCCCTCAAGACCAAAGCCGGCAATTTCTTTAAACTCACAGTCAGAGGCTATAGCCGAGCCACTGTCTTTACAGAAGGATGCAATAGCCACACCTAAAGGGTGGGTGGTCATGCGCTCGGCATTGTACATATAATAAAGCAGATCCTTTGTATCCTCAGCCTTAGAGTGCACCTGACTTACGCTAAAGACACCGTAGGTTAGAGTACCTGTCTTGTCAAAGGCCATGGATTTGATTTTAGCCAGATTTTCAATGTGAATAGAGCCTTTGACCATAACTCCTGTTTTTGATATGGCGCCAATACCGCCAAAAAATGACAGAGGCACAGAGAGCACCAGCGCACATGGGCAGGAGAGCACTAAAAATACCAGGGCGCGTGTCACCCAGTCATGCACATCATATCCTTCAATTACAAAAGGTATAAGCGCTAAAGCTGCAGCCACTGCCACCACAATAGGGGTGTAATAGGTGCTAAAGCGGTAGATAAGAGCCTCAGGACGTGATTTGTTGGCAGCTGCATCCTCAATTAAATTGATAAGACGGTTGATGGATGAGTTTTTTGATAAAACTGTGGTTTTAATTTCAATAACTCTGTCAAGATTGATACCTCCAGATGGAATAATATCGCCTTTAAAAAAGACCACAGGCTCTGACTCACCTGTGAGGGCCGAGAGATTGACCGAGGCGCTATCTGACAGAAGCTCACCGTCAATGGCCACACTCTCACCCAGGAGCACGCGGGTAATACTGCCTGCTGCCACCTTGCGCGGCTTGACCTTCTCATCAGAGCCATCCTCTTTTACAAGGCGCACAAATTCAGGCTTGAGAGCTAAAAGTGAGGTAATCTCACTGTGTGAGCGTCCCTGGGCATATTCTTCAAATATAGTCCCTACTCTGTAAAAAACTATAATAGCCAGAGCCTCGGCATAATCGCCAAGAGCCAGGGCACCAAAGGTGGCTATAGTCATTAAAAACTCCTCTGACATGCGATGACGCACAATAAGAGTTTTAAAGGCCCCGATTATAACTTTGTAGCTTATTGCAAGATAGCTTAAAGCCACCATAGATATAAGCACATAGGTATTTATATCCACGTCTATTAAAATTACAGTCATTACAGCCAAAGCTGCAAGCATAGACACTCTTGTATAGTTATCTATATATTTGAGCATAATATCCCCAAGGTCTTTTTTATCAGTCACGCAGATCGATAGAAATTCCGTCTTCAAAATCATCAGCACACTGCTGCATCAGATCCAAAAGCTCCTCCTCGTCACACTCATCATGAGTATCAACCACTAAAGAGCCAATAGCAAAATTGATGGTGGCCTCTTTGACAGGCTCAAGAGAGCACATCTTTTTTTGCAGATCCATAGCACAGTGCGGGCAGTCTATACCTTTAATATCAAATCTTACTTTCATAGCATATCCTTAATAAAAAACTCTGTCGTAAAACCCAAATAGTTGAATAAACGTTCAACTATATTCATATTATATAATAGTTGAGCATTTATTCAACCATTATGTATAAAAATTTTTACTTTTATTTAACTGATTGTGTTGTATGATAAAAACATCAAGAATTTGCTGGAGTTTTGTATGAGTGAAAAAGTAAGATTTCTCAATATGGCCAATCAGTCGCTGCCACAGTGGCTACTGCAGGAGGTAGGCAGGCGCGGCGAGGTTAAAAATAAAAGAGATCTTGATAAAGATGAGCTTTATGAGTATATGCAGCATGTAGATATAGTGCTGGCCTCTGGCGGCTCTACTATAACAGCTGATGATATAAAGGCCATGCCTAAACTGCGCCTTATTACAGATTGTGCCGTAGGTTATGACAAGATTGATGTTGCAGCCTGTAAAGAGCATGGCGTGCATGTCACTCATACTCCCGGCGTTTTAAATAATGATGTAGCCGATCTGGCTGTAGGTCTTTTAATCAATGTGACCCGTTCTCTTGTCGCTGCCCACAAATACATAGAAAATGGCAACTGGGGTAAGACCCTGTTTCCTCTTAGCACCTCAATGAGTGATTTGAAGGTGGGCCTTGCCGGCATTGGCAGCATAGGACAGGAAATTGCAAAGCGACTTGAGCCTTTTAAGACCCACATTGGCTATTTTGCCCGCCACAGACATGATGATCTGCCTTATACCTATTTTGAAAAGATTGTGGATCTTGCTCAATGGTGCGATGCTCTTATTATTATCATGCCGGCTAGCAAGGATAATTATCATATAGTTGATGACAAAGTTTTAGATGCTCTTAAAGACGGCTTTTTAATCAATGTAGGCCGTGGCTCTTTAGTAGATACACAGGCTTTAATTGATGCTCTTGAGAGCGGTCATATCAAAGGTGTGGCCCTTGATGTCTTTGAAAATGAACCACATGTGCCTTCATCATTCCTGCATATGGATAATGTGGTCATAACACCGCATATTGGCTCTGCCACACAAAGAACCAGACGTATTATGGGACAGATGGTGCTTGACAATATAGACGCATTCTTGTCAGGCCGTGAGCTTGTCAATGAGGTTAAAGAGACCAGATCCTGATGACATCAGCTGAGTTTGAGGCTCTTGCTAGCAGGAGCCTGTCTCATCAGTCACGCAGCCTGTATATTTTCTATCTTAGAAACAAAGCTGTTATGGGTGATGTCTTTATTGATTACGGGGCTATGTCAGATGCCCTTGTATCAACCTCACAATACTGTCCTTTTGCAGCAGACAGCACTTTAATTGACTCACTGCTGCACGAGCTTGAGTATCATGGCCTTATTGCCTTTAAAGAACGTCTTATACAGGGCATGATGCACAGGGTCATTGTTCTGCCCTATCTTGAGATGGAGCAAAGATCTCTGCCGCAAAAGCCTTTTATTATGCACAGCTCCTGGCGCCCCGGACCTTCATTTGTACATGCAGCTAAGGTGTCAGGTCTTATGGATCCATCCTTTTCTGAAAAAGATTTGCAAAGTTTTATAGCCTACTGGTCGCAAAAGTCTGAAAGCCGCAATCAGGCAGCCTGGGAGCGGGCCTTTGTATTGCGTCTAAAGCGCATGCGCCAGGATGGAGTCTCTGTCAGACACAAGGCTGTATCTGCCTCATCGCCTATAAGAGGCTATGATGTGTTTGGCAATCCTTTCTATTAACGACTTTTTGTGTTAGCATAGGCTAATTATTTTTATACTTTTTGTGATCTCTGTTATATAATGCCTCATAAAGCGAGGATCAAAATATGCTTTTGCAGTTTAAAGATAAAAAATTAAATTTAGACAGCCCACGTATCATGGGCATTTTAAATGTAACTCCAGATTCATTTTCAGACGGCGGTCTGTATCTTAATACAGACAATGCACTGCGTCAGGCTCAGCTTATGATTGAGCAGGGAGCCGATATTATAGATATAGGCGCCGAGTCCACCCGTCCTGGCTCTGATGGCGTGAGCGATGAGATACAGCTTGAAAGACTAAGCCATCTGACACGAGCCATATCCTCAAATTTTGATACTATAATCTCCATTGATACCTCATCACCGTTTGTTATGACAGAATGTGTAAGAGATGGTGCGCACATGTGGAATGATATCAGAGCTTTGCAGGAGGATGGGGCAGTTGAGACCTGTGCAAAACTTGGTATTCCTGTATGTCTTATGCATATGCAGGGCACACCGCGCTCCATGCAGGTCAACCCAACCTATGATGATGTAGTCAAAGAGGTATCAGACTTTTTGGTGCAAAGAGCCGATGTCTGCATAAGCCATGGCATTAAAAAGGAAAATATAATTATTGATCCTGGCTTTGGCTTTGGTAAAAATGCTACAGATAATTACAGACTTCTGTCCAATTTAGATAAGCTGTGCTCATTAGGTTTTGTACTTCTCTCAGCTCTCTCGCGCAAAAGTATGCTGGGCTATGCCACAGGCATTGATAAACCTGCAGACAGAATCACTGCCTCTGTCAGCGGTGCTGTAATTTCTGTGTTAAAAGGAGCCTCCATTGTGCGCGTGCATGATGTAAAAGAGACTAAAGAGGCTCTTGATGTGGCAGCACAGGTGCTTTTAAATCCATGATTTCCTACGTACTTGCTGCCACCTGTATAAGCTCTGTCGGTGCCGCTCTTTTAGCCACAATTATAGGCACTAAAAGACTTAAAAGATTTGCGCGTCCTCTAAGTCTTATTGCCACAGGTCTTTTAATAACCCTGTCCTTTACGCATGTTCTGCCTCATGCTATGGAAGGAGATGCTCCGCTGCACAGCATAGGTCTTACAGCCTGGGCTACTGTTATGGTGCTTATTGCCCTTGAGATGTTTTTAAATACCTTTCATCATCACGGTCATGACAGCACCCTGCCTCATCAGGCTATGGCACAGGGCGGTTCAGGTCTGCTCTCGGGCACAGCTTTGCACACCTTCTGTGACGGCTTTATGATTGCAAGTGCCATCATGGTTGATCCTCATCTGGGCCTTGCTGTAACCATAGCTATTATGGCCCATGAAATACCTCAGCAGCTAGGTGACTATATAATTTTACTTGAGTGCGGTATGTCAACGCTTGCAGCCTATGTGGTCAATATCATAGCTCTTGTGTTTACCACAGCCGGCGGCCTTATGGCCTACTTTATCCTCGATAAGGTTGAAAATCTGCTGCCCTATGCCCTGGCCATATCTGCCTCAAGCTTTATCTATGTCTCGCTCTCTGATCTGCTGCCAAGACTTAACAAGTCAGACAGCAAAAAGACCATGTTAAAGCGCTATGTCTTTTTACTCACAGGTGCAGCCATAGCCATGCTCATAAGCCATCATCCGCACTAGTTTTTTTATGGCTCCTCAAGCTTTTTTAAAGGAGCCATAAATGACAGAGTGCGCGACCTGCCCAGCCTTTCAAAGAATATTACATACTCGCAGTCTTTATCATTGATATTCTCAATCACACCTGCGCCAAGTACATCTGAAAAGACTTTATCGCCAGGCTCAAAGGCACAGCCTTGTGACGAAGCAGGCTTTTGCATATTGTCATCAATGGATATATCAAGACCAATTTTTTGCAGCAGATCCTGCCCAATATCGCCAATAAAGCGTGATGCTCTGCGCCTTTCACTGTTGGCAAAAAAGCCGCCAGGCTGCACTAGAAACAGCTGCCGGCGCGATCTGGTCATAGCCACATAAAAAAGTCTGCGCTCCTCTTGCACCTGCTCTGCAGACAAAGCCTTGCGCGATGGGAACAGACCTTCATTAACCCCTGCTATAAAGACGTAGTCAAACTCAAGGCCCTTGGCATTGTGCACAGTCATAAGCTCGGTGCTGCACTGCACGGTTTTATCAGAGCTTAGCATCAGTGAGCTTAAAAAATCAGCAATATTCACCCTCTCCTGAGCCCCTTTGGCAAAGGCTATTGCCATCTGACGCAAAAGAGACAGTGACTCAAGTCTGTCAACATCGCCGCTGTCTCTTAATTTTTTTTCATAGTCAAAGACACTAAGCAGAGTATCTAATGCCTGTATGGGACTTAAAGATAAAAGATCGCTGCATTTGTACGAGGCTAAAATAAAGGCGCCCACTGCTTTGGTTATAAGTCTGTTGTCATCTGCTGCGCACTCAAGCTGCATCTGCGCCAGAGCGCGCAGGGTATTGAATAATGACATATTGTGCTTTTGTGACAGCTCTCTAAGTCTTTGCATACGGCTTTTGCCAAAGCCGCGACGCGGTGAATTTATCACACGCACAAAGGCTGTATCATCATTGCCATTGAGCATAAGGCGCAGGTAGGCAATAATATCTCTTATCTCTTTTCTGTCTGTATATCTGACAGTGGAGCTGACCTTATAGGCAATTTTATTTTCAATAAAGGCCCGCTCAAGCTCCCTTATCTGCATATGAGCCCGGCACAGTACGCCAATGCTCACATCACCCTGCTCCTTTAAAATGCTCTTTATAACATGACTTATATACAAAGCCTCCTGCCTGTCATTTTTAACACAGGCAAGTATGGTCTTTTTATCCTTTATATCACCTTTGTCTGCAGCTTTTAACTCATCCTTTGCAATAGCATTTAATGACAGTGTGTCAAGCACCTGTCTGTCATCATCTGTATCATGATTTAAAGCCTTGATAAAACTCTCATGTGTTGTGACAAGCTCTTTTATATCAGTCTTTTTTCTGCAGGCTTTAAGCTTTTTTCTAAGATCGGATGCATTGTGGGCAATAAGTGCATAGGCTGCATCTAAAATCAGACTCTGCGTACGGTAATTGTTTAGAAGATATAAAGTCTGCAGTGAAGCAAAATCAGTCTGCATGGTCAGCATAATCTTTGGATCAGAGCCGCGAAAGGCATAGATACTCTGATCAGGATCGCCCACTACAAAAAGATTGTTATGATAATGGCACAGTATCTTTAAAAGCTCATACTGCGAGCCGTCAACATCCTGAAACTCATCGACCATGATGTACTCAAGAGCACGTGATATATCAGATGCCAAAGCTGCATCGCTTTTTAAAATAAAGACAGTAAAGTTTATAAGATCATCAAAATCAAGACTTATACTCTGCCTTTGAGCTGACAGGTAGTAATAATAGATTTTTAATTTCAGATCATCAAGGCCATCTGCCATCTGTCTTATCTCAAGGGCGCTTTTATCCTTAAGATAGGATATATAATCAAGCCCGCTCTTTTGCAGAGCTATAAAATCAAGCATCTGCCTTTGAGTAATATCACGTCCATTGACAGACAGATAGGAGTAGATATTGTCTAAAATCTCCTTACTGTCATTTCTGTCAATAATGGCAAAATTGCTCTCAAAGTTGACACGGCTGCCATAGAGTTTTAAAAAGTGGGCACAGTAGCCATGAAAGGTCATGATATTGCAGGCTATGTTATTGCCGCACAAAGAGGCTATACGCTCTTTCATCTCACCTGCAGCTCTGTTGGTAAAGGTCAGAGCCAGTATGGCGCGCGGGGCAATGCCCAAAGATGAAAGCAGATAGGCAAAACGATAGGTCAGAGCACGGGTCTTGCCGGTGCCGGCACCGGCCATGACCCTGATGACGCCTTCAGTCTGTTTCAGGCACTCTATCTGCTCCTTGTTTAAATCCTTAAACAGGATATCACTCATTACTTGACCCGTGGTCCTTTACTTATATCTGTAAAATCAAACAGATTTCTGTCTAAAAGATGGGATGGCACCACATTCTGCAGAGATTTGAAAATAATCTCGGTGCGCTTTGGATTTTCCCTGTCCCACTGTCGCAGCATGGCAAGCATGGCAGCTCTCTGCTGATCCTCACCATAGCCGCAAAGCCCCTTAGGCAGCACAGGATATTCCTTGAGCTTGGATAAGGTGATCAAATCCTTTTCCTTGCAGTAGGCTAAAGGACGTATCACAGTTAATGTATCATCATCTGTGCGCAGTATAGGCGGCATGGTCTTCATAATGCCTGAGTAGAAAAGATTTAAAAAATAGGTGGCCAGAATATCATCACGATGGTGGCCTAATGCTATTTTATTGGCGCCAATCTCACGGGCCTTGGCATACAAAAAGCCGCGGCGCATGCGCGAGCAAATCGAGCACATGGTTTTATCCTTGGAGCTCATCTTGGCCTTTGAGATCTCAAAGACAGGTCTTTTGATAATAATATAGTCAAGACCTACCTTCTTTAAATGATTTTCAACCACACCCTGCGGGGTATTGGGAAAACCTGCCTCAAGGTGCACAGGCACCAGGGTAAATGGAAAAGGAGCTGAACGCTTTAAAGACAAGAGCAGATCCAAAAGAGCATAACTGTCCTTGCCGCCTGAGACGCAGACCATAATCTTGTCATTTGGCTCAATCATGCCAAAATCACCTATGGCATTGCCTGTTTTACGTCTTAGACGTTTAAACAGCTTATCGGCCTTGTATTTGGCCTGCTTATCTTCAATATTAAAATATGGACTTACATGACGGGCGTAATCATCTGCCTTTTGCGGCAGATCAGTATCATTGCGCACTTAAAACTGCTCCTATTCTCGTATATATTAATGATGGTGTATTGATTATTGTGTATTAAGATCTGATATTTCCTGTTTATGCTCTACGGCCTTTGGTGTAATCACGGCCACATCACACTCAAGAGTATCTATAACCTTCTCGCATATATTGCCAAGTAAAGCCACAGCAAGACCGTCACGGGCGGCTGTGCCTATAAACAATGCCGTAGGTTTGAGCTCATCGCACAGAGCCGGTATCACATCCTCAGGATTGCCCTCTCTTATATGACAGTACTCACACATAATTCTGTGACGTTTGGCAAAGGTTAAAAGAGCTCGGCACCCCTCTTTTAAAGTCTCATCACCAAGAGACTCAGGCACAAAGCCTGGCAGGGCAATGGAGGCTGGAGGCAGCACAGGCGGTATGGCATTTAACAGATGGATTTTACACTTGGTAATCTGTGAGAGCTCCTGTGCCTCGCGCAAAAGACGCATATTTAATTTGCGGGTTTTAACATCACTTGGATCTGCCATCTGCAGAGCAACAGCAATGACACCTGTAGGATGCCAGATTCTGTCTCTGGCAATAAGCACAGGTATGCTTGAGTGCCGCAGCAGCTGCAGATCAAGCGGGGTAAAGAGCACAGAGTCTAAAAGACCATGCACATCAGCTGTCTTTATAATAATGTCAGCGCTTCTCTCCCTGGCATAGGAGATAATGTCACGACCTGGAAATTTTGAGCATATGACATGACATTCAATCTCAAAACCCATGGCATGAATGCTTAAATAATTCTCAAGCCATTTTTTATGCTTCTTGATAAGAGCACTTTTATTCTGCTCAATCTGATCAAGTGACATCTTGCTTGAGAGTCGGCCCTCAAAGGAAAAATCAAAGATAGGCATTAAAGCCACTATCTTTATATCGTTTTTTGCTCTGCTTCTGGAGCTTGCCTGATACAGAGCCAGGGCTCTTTCAAGAGCGGCCTGACGCATTTTGCGCTGCTCGATAATGACAACAATTCTGTGTAGATTACGCATGTTATCTCCGCTATTGATTTAAACCTTTCATATTCTAGCCCAAAGGTCGTACAAGGTGTAGACAAATTCACCTAAAGTCTATTTGTGCACGAGATTTTCCCTGCAGTGCTCCTTGGTGCTTGTAACCAGTGTGCTCCAGGCCTCCTGCACCCTTTTGACATAACGGCTGTGTATGGTTTTATTAACACTGTAGTGATAATGATAATTGCCAACTCCACGCCAGATGTCACCACCTGCCTTTTCAATCTCGCGGCGCAGAAGATAACCCATAGCCCAGATATTGTGGCATGGCTTGTGTCTTATATCCTCACGGCTTAGCTTAAAGCGCTTTAACTCGCCTATGCGCACATCATTGATCTGCGCAGGTCCGCAGTCTTTGGTACCGTTGCGGTTAAAGGAGCATTTGCCGTTAACAGAGCCGCGCTCCACATATAAAATAGAGTAGATAAGCTCCTCTGGCAGATCAAACTGATAGGCAGTCCAGCTTATGCATTTGACATAAGGCGAGTATCTTTTCATAGGAGCCTTTAAATAGGCCACATCACGCCAGTGACTGCCGTTTACATCACACTGCATGCGCGCAGAGTGCGCCCCCCCTGTCACAAGCAGCAGCGCCACAGCCAGGCTGCATGAAAGACTTTTTATACAGCCCATCACTTAAGCTCGCTCAAAGCCTGCACCAGATTATCCCTTACACTTTTAAAATCCACACTTGAATAATCAACCTTGGGGGCAAAAGGACTGGTCTTTGAAAATTCAACTTTATTTACAGTATAAGGTCTGACTCTGTCGCTTACATAATTGACCTTGATGGAATTTAAAACCACCTTTAAAGTCTTGTCATTTTTCAAAAGCGACAGTGAGTTTAAATTAAAAATAAGAGGCTGCATGAGACCTGAAAGATGCACTGTCATCTTGGTATTAGCAGCACCCTGCAGACGGTTGACAAGAAGCTCTGATGGAGCTGCTGTCACCTTGGCTATATAGCCCTGATTTTCAAGCTCGATACGGGCAATATCCCATGGATTGCCATACATATCATAAAAGCGCATCAGGGCTGAACCATACTGCGGCACGGTTATGCTCTGTCCTGCAAGATACGGCGAGCTTATACGCAAAAGACCCACAAGCTCATCGCTCTGTGTCAGCACAGGATCTTCTACTTTAAGATCAACAGCATTGTCGGCGCCAAATTCAATGATATGACGCTCCTCAAGCTGCTCTTTGGTTCTAAAATCAGTAAGAGTATCACCAAGCTCAGGCGGGGCCTGAGGACTTACTATATCGGCAAGAGCAGGGGCTATAAGCATAACCTGCATCAGATTAATAAATATAAGGCTTTTTATCTTCATTGTTTAATTATATCC
>Reba_p2__coassemble_1152_pt1 | contig 15019 bp, 12 predicted proteins | sample Reba_p2__metabat2_low_PE_042 | metagenome-assembled genome bin Reba_p2 | reverse complement strand
CTATATGGGCGGCAGCGTCAGTGTACCTGATGCCAAACAGGTTAAATATAAGTTACTAGACAGATAGGCAGGATTATTATATGGAATGGGAAGCTCCTAAGATTGTCAGAAGAAAAAGCAGACAGATTAAGGTAGGTAATGTCCTAATCGGTGGAGATGCTCCGATTTCTGTGCAGTCTATGACTACCACAGATACCAATGATGTGCAGGGCACATTAAAGCAGATAAGAGATTTGTATGATGTTGGCGCAGATATTGTGCGTGTCTCGGTACCAACCCTTGAGGCTGCCAAAAACTTTGCCCTTATATGTAAAGACTCACCTGTACCTATTGTGGCCGATATTCACTTTGACTACAGAATAGCCATTGAGGTGGCCAACAATGGTGCGGCAGCACTGCGTATCAATCCAGGCAACATTGGTGCCAAGGCCAAGGTTGAGGCTGTATGCCAGGCGGCAAAGGACAATGGTCTGCCAATACGCGTGGGTGTAAACGCAGGCTCTCTTGATAATGATTTATTAAAAAAATATGGCTCGCCTTGTCCTGAGGCCATGGTCGAGGCCGCTCTTAGAGCCGCAGCTATTCTTGATGAGCACAACTTTGCAGATTATGCCTTTTCAGTAAAGGCCTCAGAGCTTAATCTGTGTGTGACCTCATATGAAGAGCTTGCCAAAAAAACCGATGCTCCGCTGCATCTTGGCATTACAGAGGCCGGCGGTCTTACAGGTGGCACCGTGCTCTCATCAATAGGTATATCCTGGCTTTTGCGTCAGGGTATTGGCGATACGCTGCGTGTGTCACTTGCAGCCGATCCTGTTGAGGAGATCAAGGTAGGCTGGGCTATTTTAAAGAGCATGCACCTGCGCTCACGTGGTGTGAATATTGTGGCCTGCCCAACCTGTGCCCGCCATGGCATTGATGTTGTAGGAACAGTACGCGAGCTTGAGACCCGTCTTGCAGATATTAAAGATGAGATAAAGGTTGCAGTCATGGGCTGTATTGTCAACGGACCTGGTGAGGCTCTGCGTGCTCAGGTTGCAGTATGCGGCGGCAGCAACAATAAATCCATGATTTATGAAGATGGTGTGCTGCAGGGCAAAATTGCCTCTGACGAGGCCGTGGATATACTTGAAAAGCGTATACGCGACAAGGTTATGCGTTTAAATACAAATAAGATACTCTAAAGAAGGAAAGATAAAGACATGGCTATGTCGATACAGGCTATACGTGGCATGAATGATCTTCTGCCACAGGATACATCAGTCTGGCAGCAGATTGAGACAGTGCTGCGCTCTGTGGTAGGTTCATACGGCTACAGTGAAGTGCGCATGCCGGTTTTAGAAAAGACAGCTCTTTTCTGCCGCGCCATTGGTGAGGTAACCGATGTTGTAGAAAAGGAAATGTATACCTTTGAGGACAGATCAGGGGATATGCTCTCTCTGCGTCCTGAGGGTACAGCAGGCTGCGTCAGAGCCTGTCTTGAGCACAATCTTATCTACAATCAGGAGCAAAGACTGTGGTATATGGGCCCTATGTTCCGCCATGAACGTCCGCAGAAGGGCAGATACCGTCAGTTCCATCAGCTAGGCTGTGAAGTCTTTGGTCTTGAGGGTCCTGATGTTGATGCCGAGCTTATCATTATGACAGCTCAGATCTGGAAGACCCTGGGCATTGAAAAAGAGGTGACACTGCAGTTAAATACCTTAGGCTCAAAAGAAGAGCGCGCCTCTTATAAAAAAGAGCTGGTGGCCTTTTTAGAAAAGAATTTTGACAGTCTTGATGAGGACTCAAAGCGCCGTACCCACACCAATCCTCTGCGAGTGCTGGACAGCAAGGATCCTGGTGTTATTGAGCTTTTAAAGAATGCACCTTCACTGTCCTCACACTTTGGTGAAAAGACCTTAAATCACTTTAATGAACTCAAGGCTCTTTTAGATGCAGCAGGCGTTGCCTATGAGATCAATGACAGACTGGTGCGCGGTCTTGACTATTACAACTACACAGTCTTTGAGTGGGTGACAACAGCCCTAGGCTCACAGGGTACTGTCTGCGGCGGCGGCCGCTATGATGGCCTTGTTGAAGAGCTTGGTGGGACACCTACCCCTGCTGTGGGTTTTGGTCTTGGCCTTGAGCGTCTGATTTTGCTGCTGACCACACTTGATAAAGTACAGGCCAAAGCCATAGCTGATGTCTATGTCATAGGTCAGGGCAGTGATATTCAAAAGCATTTGAGTCTTACAGCTTCTTATCTGCGCTCAAAGCTTGATGGTGTCAGAGTTATGATGCACTGTGGCGGTGGCAACTTTAAAAAGCAGTTTAAAAAGGCTGACAGAGTGGGCGCCCGTGTAGCTGTAGTGCTTGGCGATGAGGAGATTGCAAAAAATCAGGTCACGCTCAAGGACATGACAGACAAGGATGCACAGCAGATGACCGTAGCTCTTAATGAGAGTATTGAGCTTATCGGCAGAATTTTAAATAAATAATATAAAGAGGAATAAACATGGACGTATTAACCGATGATCACGAGAGAGAAGAGGCGGTCAAAAAATGGTGGAAGGAGTACTGGAAGCCTATAGTTCTTGGCATTGTCATTGCTCTTGGCGGTCTTTTGGGCTTTAGACAGTATCAGGCCTATGAGCTTGAGAAGTCTCAGGAGGCAGCCTATGGTGTCTATCAGCTGCAAAATCAGCTGAACAAGGATGGCAAGGCCTCACTTGATAAGGCCACTGCCTTTATGAATGAGCACAAGGATATTTACGGTGCCCTGTTATCTGTTGATGTGGCCATGGTGCACATCAATGCCAAAGAGTATGACAAGGCTGCCGAGGCTTTAAACTTTGCCCGTGACAATGGCGGTGATCTTGTAGCTCCGCTTGTAACTTTAATGCAGGCCAAGCTTTTTGCCCAGACACAAAAATATGACGAGGCCCTCAAGGCTCTGTCAACTATTAAAAACAAAGCCTATGCCATTGAAAAAGAGGAAGTCAGCGGCGATATCTATATGCTGATGGGGGATAAGGATAAGGCTCATGATGCCTATAAAAAGGCACTTGATTTAAGCGTTGAGCGCAAAGTGGCCATAGCTCCTCTTTTGCAGATGAAGTTTGACAACATCATCAGACACGGTGATACCCCGGCCTACAAGCTTATAGGTCAGGATACTCCTAAATAAGAGAGTAAAAGTATAGAATATGGAGCATTATTGCTCCATATCTATCTTGATTTGCTCTAAATATGATGTCACAATCCCTTCAATCGTCTATTTTGCACATATACAGGAAAGCTTAAATGATAAAACATAAATTGACCCTGGCTTTACCATTATCAATGCTTGCACTTTTTGGCTGCTCTGGCAGTGAGGATCTTTACGCACCAGTTGAGGCTCCTGAAATTGTAAACAGTTTTGAGCCTCAGGAGGTATTTGACGTAAGCTCAGGCGGTGTAGACAAATACTTCTCCATAATATCCCCGGCTTTTGTTGGTAATACCCTGTACGTGTCATCACGCAACGGTTATGTCAAGGCCATGGATGCCATAGAGGGCAGTACACTCTGGAGCATAGATCTTGACGATGAGGATGAAAACTCAGACAAGAGATCGGCACGACTGTCTGCAGCCCTTGATGCCAATCAGAACTATGTGGCAGTAGGCTCTGAAAATGGTTATATCTACGTTTTAGATGCAAAAGACGGACATGTAGTGTGGAAAAAGTATCTTGAGGGTGAGATTGTGTCAAAACCTGCCTTCTCAGGTTCAGGTGATGCTCTTTTTGTGCAGGATACCAGAGGCCGTATTTTCTGTTTACAAAGCTCTGATGGCAGTGAAAGATGGGTGGCCGCCAAAGCCATGACCTCACTGCGTTTAAGATCTCAAAGCTCATTTATTGTAGTAGGCGATGAATATGTGATTTCAGGACAGCCTGGCGGCAAGGTAGGTGTGTACCTGCAAAGCACAGGTGCTCTTGTCAATGAGGTAAATATTTCACGCGCGGCCGGTATCAATGATCTTGAGCGTATTGCCGATGTATCATCAACTCCGCTGCTGCTTGGCGATGATCTCTATGCCACCTCATACAATGGTTCACTTAGTGTCTTCTCCTTTAATGACAATACCATGGCCAGCACTCTTGGCTATTCAAGTTCGCAGAACATGGATTTTGATGACAACTATATAGTGATTACCGATGACAAGGGTCATGTCTACTGTATAGACAGACAGACTGGAGCCGAGGTCTGGGTCAACAGCAGATTAACCTACAGAAAGACAGGTGCTCCTGCCATCTACGGTAATTATGTAGTAGTGGGTGACTATGAAGGTTATCTGTATTTTATGTCACTTGCTGACGGTAAGATTGAATCTATGCTAGCCTGTGACAACTCAGCTATCTACTCATCACCTGTAGTGCATGACGGCAGATTATATGTTTTTGCCAATGACGGCTCTATTATATGTCTAAGCCATGATCCGGCCGGACTTGCCAAGGCCAAGGAAGGCACCAGAAAGGTTGAGCTTATGTATGCAGGAGCCAATGCGAGCCTGATGGCCCCAGGTGTAGGCGAGAGTGGTGTCTATGCACCTGATGTAATGGATGAGGCTGCACTCATGGCCCGCCGTGCCGCCATTATCAAGGCTGTAGAGGATGCGCAGAGACGTCAGAGAGCTGCAGCTCTTGCCCAGAAGAAGGCCTACGAAAAGGCCAGGGCTGAGTACGAGGCTAAAGTCAAAGCCTATGAGGAGGAGCGCCGCAAGCGCCTGTCAGGCTTTGGTCTGATGCCGCAGGAGGGTGTGAAGTCAGATGCTGCTGAGGATGTACAGCCAGGCTCTGACAATACTCAGGTTCAGCAGGCACCTGCACCTCAGGTAGATCAGGTAGAAGAGTCAAAGGCCAGCGGTTTTGGTCTTTAAAATAGGATAAAGATTTTTTATGAAAGTTGTGGCTCTTGTAGGCTGCCCTAATGTGGGCAAGTCTACATTATTTAACCGTTTAACCAAAACGCGCGATGCCCTGGTAGCTGATTTTCCAGGTCTGACCCGCGATCGTAAATACGGCCGTGCTCTTTTTGATGGCCGTGAATATATTGTTATTGATACAGGCGGTATTGCCGAGGATGCAGAGCAGCCATCCGATCTGACCAATAATATGACAAGACAGGCACTGCTTGCCATTGATGAGTGCGATCTCGTGCTCTTTATGGTCGATGCCAGGGCAGGTTTAATGCCAGGTGATTATCAGGTTGCAGACTATATACGCAGATCGGGCAAGAAATGCGCTGTGGTTGCCAACAAGGTTGATGGCATGAATGAGGATCTGGCAGGAGCCGAGTTCTATGGTCTGGGTCTTGGTGAGGTCTACCTTACAGCTGTAGCCCATGGCCGTGGTGTATCCGTGCTTATCGACGAGGTTATAGCACCTGTGCTGCGTGAGGAAGGTCCACTTGAGAGCGATCTTGAGGATGAGGAGGATGAATTCTCTGAGTACTCGCAGTGGGAAGAGGGCTATGAATTTTTAGACAATGTGCCTGCTGATAAAACCGGCGGCGGCTTTGACTGGCATGGCTTTAGAGAGGCTCAAAGAGCAAGACTGAAGGGTGAGGGGGCTACAGAGCAGAGCAGTGACAGACCTTTTGCCGATCTGCCTGTAAAATTTGCTCTTGTTGGCAAGCCAAATGTAGGTAAATCCACACTGACCAACCGTCTTTTAGGTGAGGACAGAGTGGTGGTGTGCGATATGCCTGGCACCACACGAGATTCTATCTATATTCCTCTTGAGCGTGAGGGCAATAAGTATATTGTCATTGATACAGCAGGTGTCAGAAAAAGAGCCAAGGTTAACGAGGCCATTGAGAAATTCTCTATTGTAAAGACTCTAAAGGCTATTGAAGACTGTAATGTGGCTTTGCTTGTAATTGATGCAAGAGAGCATATTACCGATCAGGATCTCTCGCTTTTAAGCTTTATTATTGATTCTGGCCGTTCTCTTGTAGTTGCTGTTAACAAGTGGGATGGACTTAGTGCCGAGTATAAGGATGAGATAAGGCGCGAGCTTGATCTGCGCCTTGGCTTTGTTGATTTTGCCAGAGTGCATTTTATCTCAGCTCTGCACGGCACAGGTGTGGGTCATCTGTTTGAGTCTATTGATGAGGCTTATGAGAGTGCCACGCGCCGCAATTCTTCCTCGACATTAAACCGCATTTTACAGGCTGCAGTGCAGGAGCATGAGCCACCTGTATCAGGGGGCAGACGCATCAAGCTTAAATATGCTCATGCCGGCGGCTATAATCCACCGCGCATTATTATTCATGGCAACAAGGTCAACAAGATGCCAGAGTCCTACAAGCGTTATCTTATCAACTGCTATAGAAAGGCGCTTAAGATTATGGGTACGCCTGTGCTTTTAGAGTTTAAGGAAGGCTCAAATCCTTATGCTGACAGAAAACCTGCACAGATACGTATTACACAGTCTAAGATTCGTGAGCAAAAGCGTGAGGCACAAAAGCAGCGTATGTATGACAGAGCAGCACGCTCAAAGCAGCGCAGTGAAAAGCGTCAGATAGAAAATGCTGTAAAAGCAGGTGAGGGCATGGTGCTCAAGGCTGTTAAAAAGCGTGGCAGATAATATTCAATAAACTTTTGAGCTAGAGCATGGGTTTAAACTCATGCTCTTTTGTATATTTTAAGGCTCAATGGCACAATATATGGGATTTTTCATCGCACAGTGTTTTTGCATTAACAATATGGCACGATCTTAAGCATTTTAGACTTTAGATAACTTATGCTAACTTTGCTCTACCTGCTATCATATAGTTAGTAACTGCTAGCACCCCACAATTTTTTACTTGACCTAACAAATAAATCCTGAAAGTTATAGGGCTTTATGTAAAGCTGTTGCAGCACTGACAGTCTGTGTTTTAATTCATCAAGAAAGCAAGTATCATAGGGATAAAGTGCTCACATTGATGCACTAAAAATCATAAAATGGCATACAAAGGTATTACATATAAATCATAGAGCATTAGAGGTTTTTATTATGGACACACTTGCATAGCCAAAAGTATTGCCAGGCTGTGAGAGCTTTGAAAAAATTATTACTACTAATGCATATTATGTAGATAAGACCTCATTCCTAAAAAATCTCCTTGAAAGCTCTGATGAGGTTGAAAATGCCTTATTCATAAGATCTCGCCGCTTTGGTAAAACTCTTAATATGTCCATGATAAAGGCCTTTTGTGAGCTTGACTATAAAAATCCTGGGGACACATCCTATCAGCAAAAGCTCTTTATAGACAATGACCGTAATCTTGCAGTCTATCAGAAAGAGTATAAAGAGCTGCGCGATAAGGTTATGGGGCAGGTGCCTGTTATCTATGTCTCTTTTAAAGGTATGCAGATCTTTTTTATACATAGGTATAGAGCATAGGCATTGGCTTTTGTAGAAAATACTGTGAGATAGCGTCTTTGGGCAATATGTCAAAGCAGGACAGATCTGACTAAAAAGAGTTATATGCAAGATGGATATTATGTGGCACCATACAATAATTTAAGATCAAGTTATTTGAATTTAACTTTATAGCGCAGCAGGTTAACCTTGTTATACACAGCATGTAGATGCTGTTACAGGTGCCATACGCAAGAGAGGGCTTAACCTATCAGCATAGATAGGCATAATATTCAGAGCATCTGCCTGATACTCAATTCTAAAAGTTTATTAGTGCATTTGTATCAATTTTTTTTATGGGGCTTTGGCTATCATATTTAATTTAGGCCCTCTAATTAACCTTTTGTTTTAATGTATAATTCTATCTAAAAAGTGAACTTGTTTGCAAATTTGTTAAAAAAATAGATAAAGTGCCAAGATGATAAATTGCAAGCCGATTAATTAGTGTAAGATAACAACAGATTTAATTTTGCCTGTATGAAGTGGCAGTAAAATAAGTTTTGTTTGATGGATAAAATGACTAAAGAGCAAGTACTGCAGACCAAATGCGATACAGGTCAGATAAGTATTTTGCAGTTGACTGATATGCACCTGTTTGCCAGTGAAAACGGCAAACTGCTTGGTGTACGTACGGCCGACAGCTTCAAGGCTGTAATAGAGACCATAGTCAATCAGCATATGCCATATGACTGCATCTTTGTCACCGGCGACTTATCTCAGGATTACTCAGCAGAGTCCTATCAGCGTTTTGCATCGCTGGTAAAGCTTTTAAACGCTCCTGTCTTTTTTGTCCCTGGCAATCATGATGACGGTCCTCTGATGTATAGTATTATGGGTCATCTTGGTATTAATACCAGCCGCTATCTGCGTATTGGCACCTGGCAGTTTATATTTTTAAATTCTGAAGTCTACGCTGTGCCGCATGGCTGGGTGGACAGGTCGGAAATTGATTTTATGCTGACCTATGCGCTTAACAATCCTGATCTGAATACTGCTGTATGCGTCCATCATCTGCCACATCTTGTAGGTAGCCGCTGGCTTGATACACAGACTATGCACAATCAGGATGAGTTTATCTCGGCGCTGCATCTTATACCAAAACTGCGTCTGGTGCTCTCAGGTCATGTGCATCAGGAATATGACAAGACTGTGGATAATATACGCTATATAGCAAGTCCCTCAACCTCTATTCAGTTTGAGCCTTTCTCGCATGACTTTGCTCTTGATATGCGCGGCCCCGGCTGGCGTTATCTGACTTTAGAGCCAAATGGCGATATAAGCACCAAAGTTTTTCGTCTGCCATCTGGCAGATTTGTTCCCGATCTTGGAGTTGGAGGTTATTAGTTTATGCTAATTGCCTATGTGCACGGTTTTCTCTCAGGTCCCAATGCTGTAAAAAGCACTATTTTAAAAAATTATTTAAAGGAGCATGAGCCTGAACTTTGTTTTGATGCTCCTGATTTTCCTGATACACCAAAAGAGGCCTATGAGTATCTTGAAGCCTATTTTAAAAAGGCACAAAAAAGTCACGATAAGATCTGTCTTGTGGGCAGCTCTATGGGTGGCTTTTTCTCAACTCTTATGGCCGATAAGTTTGGTTTTAAGGCAGCGCTTTTAAATCCTTGTGTCCACCCTCAGGATTATTTTAAAGATCTTGTGGGCAGTCAGTACAATGCAGCAACAGACGTATACTTTGAGCTGCATAATGATATGCTAGCTTATATATGCTATCTTGATTCAAGATGTAAGGTTAACAGTGACAGATTTTTTGTACTCTTGCAGCGGGGCGATGAGGTGCTTGACTATACAAAAGCGCAGAGCTTTTATGCAGGATGCAAAATGGATATAGAAGATGGCGGCTGTCATACCTTTGATAATTTTGAGTCCAAGATCCCATCTATTCTTGAATTTTTTAAAGCTTAAGATCTCTAAGCCTTAACTAATTTAAAGCCCTTAGACTTAAAGCATATGCAAGGCACAGGAGATATGACATGCGTATTTTAGTGGTTGAAGATGATCCTATGATTGGCTCTGCTGTATGCGATGCCTTAAGCAAGGACAATTATGCTGTGGATCTTCTTACAAACGGTACAGATGCTCAGTATGCACCTCTTGATGTGGATTATGACTGTATACTGCTCGATCTTGGTCTGCCTGGAATTGACGGAGTGACGCTGCTTATGCGCTGGAGAGAGAGCAGACTTAAAACTCCTGTGATTATTCTTACAGCGCGTGATGCTATTGACGACAGAGTCAACGGCCTTGACAGAGGCGCTGATGACTATCTTGTCAAACCCTTTGAGCTAAGTGAGCTCAAAGCCCGTATCAGAGCTGTAACACGTCGTCTTGGCACAAATGTGCAGTCTGTTTTAACCAATGGTCCATTGTCACTGAATGTACTTGAGCATGAGGTTTCAATTACAGAAGATGGCAAAACCCGTGTCGTTGATCTGACAGCGCGTGAGTTTTCACTGCTTGAGGCTTTGATTATAAGACCTGGTGCTGTGCTCTCACGTGAGGCACTTGAGCAAAAGATTTACAGTTTTGATGAAGAGGTTGAGAGTAATGCCGTTGAGTATATTATTCATACTCTGCGCAAGAAAATCGGTGCTTCATATATTAAGAATGTAAGAGGTGTAGGGTGGAAGGTAGCAAAAGAGTCATAAAGGATTCTTTACGCTTTCGACTTATTGTTATTTTCTGCACTTTAGGTCTTATAGCCACATTTTTTGCAAGTTTTCAGTCCTATGGCGTCGTTAAAAGAGAAGCTACCACCTTTATTGATGAGGAGCTCTCACAGATGGCAGCTGTGGTTATCAACTACAATCTGGCGCTGCCTGGGCGCTGGGAGGGACCGCGCCACAGTCATGAAATGCAGTTTAGGAGTTTCTTTCACAAAAGAAAGGAGCCTGGTAGCTATGCTCTTGAAAACAATGTAATTGCGCCGCGTGATATTGATCATCGCTACGATATCATTATAGCTCCTCTCTTTGGCCGTCCTGGCGATGCCATCTTTATTCCACCTGGAGTTGAGAACGGTTTTTACAACATCATAGTCTCTGATACGCGCATGCGCATGATTGTAGCTACTAAAAACAATGGCAGACGCTTTGTGGTGGCAAGACCTTTAAGTGCCATCAATCATATCAGCTCCAAGGCCTTTATCACCTCGCTTTTGCAGTTTATAGGTATAAGTCTTTTATATATTCCTATTGTTATTGTCAGCGTCAATCTTATGTTCAGGGCCATACATAAAATTGCCAGACGCATTGATAAAAGAAAAGATGATCTGTCCAATATTGTGACGAAGGATGATGGCTATATTCCAACCGAGCTTGATTCATTTATAGGTGCTATCAACGGTCTTTTAGAGCGTGTTGATGAATCGGTGCAGAATCAGCGTCGTTTTATTGCCGATGCGGCGCATGAAATGCGCACGCCTCTTACAGCCTTGTCGCTGCAGGCTGAGGCTCTTGAGGATGAGGATTTAAACGAGTCGGCCAGGCAGAGACTGCGCAGTCTGCGCGATGGTATTATGCGCGAGCGCGATCTTATGACCTCACTGCTCACTCTTGCTAAAACGCAGGGACGGGGTGAGGCTGTGGTTAAAAGCGAGGTTAACATACAGGATCTGTATTTAAAGCTTGTGGAGGATTTAGGCTCAATTGCCGATGACAGGGGCATTGATTTTGGAGTTGAGGGGCGTATTGATTATACAGTTGAGGCCTCCTATGGCGATGTGTTGTGTGTCATGAAGAATCTGACCTCAAATGCACTTAAATACGCTAAGGATGGCGGCAAGGTTGATCTTCTGTGTACGGCTACAGACAAAGAGATAGTGCTTAGTGTAAGAGATGATGGCGAGGGTATTGACGAGGAGCATTTATCCAAGGTCTTTGAGCCATTCTACAGGGTCAAGGGAGATGCTGAGAGTGTTATTGGCACAGGTCTTGGTCTGTCTATTGCCTATGAGGCAGCCCGTCGCACCGATGGTATTATTGTGCTTAAAAATCATGAGTCTGGCGGTCTTGAGGCCTCGCTGCATTTAAAAAAAAGCACAGCTGTAAAGACAGATAACAGCTAAAGAATCATACACACTATTATCTGTAACAGCCTGGGCTATTTAAAAAAGGCCAGGCTTTTATACACAGCCCTGTTAACATGGCGCACCTGCATATCTTTTTTTAATCTGTCTTTGGATCAGGACTTATTTGCCGCAGTCTTTTTACCATCGCTTTATAAAAAAAATCAGCTTTTTTGGTTTAAAATAGCAGCAACGAAGATAAATATACATAAAGCTGCAGCCAGTAATAGTAATAAGAATCAGATATGTCAGAAAATATTCAGGAATATACAGGTGCCTCCATTGAGGTTTTAGAAGGTTTAGAGCCAGTACGCAGACGTCCTGGCATGTATACAGATACACAAAATCCCAATCATCTGGCCATGGAGGTTATAGATAACGCTGTAGACGAGGCGCTGGCCGGTTTTGCCACACAGATTGATGTAATAATGCATGAGGATGGCTCCATTGAGGTTATAGACAATGGACGCGGCATGCCTGTTGATATACATCCAAAAGAGGGAGTGCCTTCAATTGAGCTTATTTTTGGACGTCTGCATGCAGGAGGCAAATTCTCATCAGACAGCTATGCCTTTTCAGGCGGTCTGCATGGTGTGGGCGTGTCTGTGGTCAATGCTCTGTCCAAATCTCTTATAGCCAGGGTACAGCGCGAGGGAGTGGTTTATGAAATAGCCTATGCCGGTGGCAACAAGGTTGTGGATCTGCATGAGATAGGCAGTTGCGCTAAAAAAAATCATGGCTCATCAGTAAGATTTATACCAGATGAGAGCTATTTTGATGATCCTGACTTTGATTTAAAGGCTTTAAAACATCTTTTAAAAGCCAAGGCTGTATTATGCTCAGGTCTTGTGGTCAACTATGTCAATAAGCAGGATGAGGATGACTCTGAGCACTGGTGCTTTACAGGTACCCTCTCTGATTATCTCAAGGCCCATTCACAAAACAGAGTGATAGAGCCCAATCCTCCTTTTTATGACAATGTGTGTGATGAGGAATATGAAGTTGCCTTTGCTGTAACCTGGGAGATGGAGGGCCGCGGTGATAAGGCTCTGGGCGAGTCATTTGTAAACTTAATTCCTACAGCTCTGGGCGGCACCCATGTCAACGGCTTCAGATCAGGTCTTTTATATGCCATACGTGAGTTTTGCGAGCTGCACAATATGCTGCCGCGCAATTTAAAGCTTACAGCTGATGATATCTGGTCACGCTGTTCATATATAGTGGCTGTTAAAATACGCGATCCACAGTTTGCAGGACAGACCAAGGAAAAATTATCCTCACGTCACTGCGCCTCTTTAGTTGAGGGTATAGTCAAGGATCGTTTTTCACTGTATTTAAATGCCAATGCCGAGGTGGGACGCAATCTGGCCAGTATGGTGATACAGGCTGCCCGTGAAAGAGAGGCCAGCGCCAAGGTTGTAGAGCGTAAAAAGATTGTGCGCGGTCCTGCTCTGCCTGGCAAGCTTGTTGACTGCACCTCAACCGATCCAAAACGCGGCGAGCTTTTTATTGTAGAGGGAGATTCGGCAGGCGGCTCGGCCCGTCAGGCCCGTGATGCCTCATTTCAGGCCATTTTGCCTCTGCGTGGCAAAATTTTAAATACCTGGGAGGTCAGTGCCTCATCAGCTCTTGCCTCAGAGGAGATAAGAGCCATATCTGTGGCTATGGGGCTTGAACCTGACAGTGATGATCTTAGTACTCTGCGCTACAATAAAATCTGTATTTTAGCCGATGCCGACTCTGATGGTCTGCACATTGGCACGCTGCTGTGTGCACTTTTTGTAAAACACTTTACCACCCTTGTACGTGAGGGCCATGTTTATGTGGCCTGTCCGCCTCTGTATCGTCTTGACTGCGGCAAGGTCAAAGAATATGCCCTTGATGATGAGGAGCTGGCGCTTAAACAGAAGCAGTTTTTAAAGCGTGGCTACAAGCTTGAGAATATCAAGATTCAGCGCTTTAAGGGTTTAGGTGAGATGAATCCTGAGCAGTTAAGAGAGACTACACTCTCGCCTCAGTCACGCCGTCTTATGCAGCTGACTTTGACAGATGAGAGTGCACAGAGTACTTTTGCGCTTATGGATATGCTATTATCTAAAAAAAGAGCCGGTGACAGAAGATGCTGGCTTGAGAGCAATGGCGACAAAGCAGAAATGCTTGATTAAAGAGGCCTTAAATGTCTGACGGAGCAGAGAAGACAGAACAACCGACCGACAAAAAGATATCTGACGCGCGTAAGCGTGGTCAGGTTCCCCGCTCAAGGGAGGCTGCCACGCTGTTCGTACTCTTATCTGGAGTCCTGGCTTTATGGGCCATGTCGGGCTATCTGGCTGTGGGTATGCGTGATGTAATGCTTACATCCTTTACTCTAAGCCGCGATCAGGTTTTTACAGAAGATGAGATGGCACGTATCTTTGTGCAGGATCTTGTCTTTATTGCCATGCCTCTTCTGGCCGTCACCTTTATAATGATGCTCTTTGCCATCATAGGCTCCATCATGCTTGGCGGCATGAACTTTTCGCAGGAGGCTATGATGCCAAAATTCTCAAAGTTAAATCCTTTGAGCGGCATCAAAAGAATTTTCAGTGCCAACTCATTAGTTGAGCTTGTCAAAAGTATAGCCAAGGTTACCTTTATAGGCCTGTTCTGCTACTTTGTGCTCAAGGGGCAGGTGCAGCAGATCCTCAATTTAAGCTTTATCGATCCTATGAGTGCCATTGGTAAGGCTATATTCATACTCTATAAGCTCATGCTTATTATTGTTATGGCCATGGTGCCTATTGTGCTTATCGACGTGCCTTTTCAGATCTGGAACTATAAAAAAGAGCTGCGCATGTCCAAGCAGGAAGTTAAAGATGAGTTTAAAGAGCAGGAAGGTAATCCGCAGATCAAATCCAAAATCCGTCAGATGCAGTATCAGATGGCAGCCCGCCGTATGATGCAGAATGTACCAACAGCAGATGTGGTGGTAACCAATCCTACGCACTATGCTGTGGCTTTATCCTATGATCCAGAGGGCAGCACTGCCCCTATTGTTGTGGCCAAAGGTGTAGATGAGGTGGCCAATAAAATCAAGGAAATTGCCTATGAGACAGATGTGCCTGTTCTGCAGCTGCCGCCTTTAGCCCGCTCTATCTACTATACAACAGAGCTTGACAAGGAAATTCCCAACGGTCTGTTCAAAGCCGTGGCTCAGGTTTTGGCCTTTGTTATTGGCAACAAAGCCTTTAAAGAGGGTAAAACCCCTAACCGTCCGCGCGATCTTGATCCTGATCTGCCAATTCCAGATGAGCTTAGATTCTAGGTTCCAACCTTAAAAAAATCACAGAGCATCAGGTTTAACTAAAAATGCACATGCATTTTATAAAGATGCAATCTGTGTCTCATTTATTTAACCTGATGCACAAAAGGGGAGAAAAAAATAAGCATAAATAAGATAAATAAGCAAATTAAAAAGATAATTATCAACAATTGTATTACAATAAAAAACTGTCTATGTC
>Reba_p2__coassemble_1128_pt1 | contig 15365 bp, 18 predicted proteins | sample Reba_p2__metabat2_low_PE_042 | metagenome-assembled genome bin Reba_p2 | reverse complement strand
TTATAGTAATCTGACTTGGTTTTACAATCTAGGGTCGCAATAGTTACTAGTTACATCAATATTATTAGTTTTACATTTATTTTTTAATTGTTGTATGATATTTTGAGACAAAAATACATTCATAATAAAATTTTTATTAGCTTTTATAAGGAGCATTTATGAAAAATAATAAGTTACTCTCAGCCTTGGTTATTGCCTGTGCCGTATCCTTTGCTACCGTATCTGTAAGCGGCTGTGCCTCAGGTTCAACAGAGACTGTTTCCACACAGGTTTCAGCAACAAATGCCAATCAGGTGAAAAAAGCTCTGCTCGAGGCTCTGCATGAGCGTGACTTTACTACTAAAATTGTATCAGATGGTGTGATTGAGGCTACCTATGCCAGAGGCGATCACAGTGTAACTGTTAATGTACTCTATACAGCCAATAACTTTGATATAGTCTATGTCACATCAACCAACCTTAAAGCTGAAAACGGCAAGATCCATAGAAACTATAACAGATGGATCAATAACGTAAGAAAAGATACACAGAAGCTGTTAAATAAAGCTCAGTAATTTCAAACATTAAATAAAATCATTCTATAGAGTCCATATACATGAGTTATTACACAAGTGATGATTTAAGTGCTTTTGATGCTATATCTTATGCACAGAAAATAACATTCAGTCCGGTTTTATTTCAGGTGGCTTTTTGTATACGAAAGTTTGGTATTTTAGGACTGCTTGATAAAAACGGCAAACGTGGCGCCACACTAGAAGATCTGATGGAAGTCAGCAAACTTCAAAGATATTCTGTAAATGTACTTATGGATATGGCTCTGTCTGGAGGTATAGCCTATCAGGATGAGTCTGAAAGATACTATATAACCAAGGCAGGTCAGTATCTACAGAATGATGAAATGACAATAGCCAATTTAAACTTTATCAAATATGTATGCTATCAGGGGCTTGATTATCTATATGAATCCTTAAAGAACAACAAACCAGAGGGGCTTAAGGTCCTAGGTCCATGGGAGACAATTTATCCTGGATTGTCTTCTCTTAGTGAAAAGGCCAAAAAAGCATGGTTTGCCTTTGATCATCTGTATTCAGATGTTGCTGTTAAAAAAGCCATTGAGTATGTATTTTCTCAAAAGGTTGGTCATCTGTATGATCTTGGTGGCAATACAGGAAAGTTTTCAATTGCATGTACTGCCTATGATAAAGATGTACATGTAACCATTCTTGATCTTAAAGAGCAGATAGCTTTAGCAAAAGATAATATCAAAGAGCACTCTTTAGAGAACAGGGTTTCATTTAAAGAGGTTAATGTTTTAAATGAAACTCTAGATTTCCCAACTGGTGCAGACGTCTGGTGGATGAGTCAGTTTTTAGACTGCTTTGACGAGGACAAGGTTGTACATATTCTACGCTCTGTAGCCTCTGTTATAGATAATGACTGCAGGGTATGTATTCTTGAGCCTTTTAATGACAATCAGAAATTTGAGGCTGCAGCCTATTCTATAAATGCATCTTCTTTATATTTTACAACCATGGCCAATGGTAAAAGTAAGTTCTTCTCTCTAAAACAGTTCTTAAAGATTTTAGACAGAGCAGGACTTGCTGTGCATCAGAGTGTTGAAAATCTGGGGCTTGGCCATACTCTGCTTATCTGTAAAAAGAAATAAGAAAATCGGTCTATTGCCAGAGCGCAGGCTTAAAGAGCCTGCATATTAAGCTGACGTATGCCTTTACTTTAGAAAAAATAAAAAAAGAAGAACTATTAACTGAGCTTATACAGGAGGGCTGCGCTTATTTATCTGCTGTACAAAGGGCAGATGGTGTGCGCGGATTTGTCTATGAAGTTTGCATTTGATATAAAGGATATAGATATCATCGCTCCTGGCATTGATGATATTAATTCTTTTTATGAAGACATAGAGCACTTTGATGAGACACAGGTTGTTGCTAAAAGTAAATTAATTGCCATGATGACAGCAAGGCGCCTTACTATAGGTACACGTCTTGCCTGCGAGGTTGCCATCAGGCTTTTAAATTTGCACAGTGATGTTAATAGCGTGGTTTTTGCCTCAAGACATGGTGAACTTGTGCGCAATTATTCAATATTAAGTGCAATAGCCTCCAATAATGATGTTTCTCCTACAGAGTTTGCTACATCAGTGCATAACAGCGCTGTAGGTCACTTTACAATACTTACACAAAAGCAGATCGTTTCATCATCTGTAAGTGCAGGCTACGATTCTTTTGTGCAGGGACTTATAGAAACACTATCAACTATACAAAAAGGTCAAAAAGCCATCTTTGTAGATTTTGATGGTGCAGTACCTGAGTTTTATAACGATGAAATTGGTAATGTATCAAGTTTCTCCTATGCTGCAGGCTTTATTATTGAGCCTGGTGAGAGTATAACCATAAGCTCAACAGACATGATCAACCCTACAGTAACAGACAATACAAAAGCCCTGCCTCAGTCTTTTGAGTTTTTAAAGAATATAAAAAATCATAACCCTTTTATGCTGGAGGGTAACAGCTATATGTGGCAGGTACAATGTAATGTATAAACAGCTGTATCGCATCTATAGGGTTATAGTAACCGCTCTATTATTTATAGTCTTTGGATTGGGCGGTCTGTTTCTTGCTCTTATTGTCTTTAATCTTATATCTATTGTAATAAGAGATAATGACAGAAGAATCTATCTATCACGTTATATAACAGCCCTGTCATTTAGATTTTTTCTGTCCTTAAGCAGTTTTTTACATATCATAAAACTCGATTTGTCAGACTTTGATGTCTCAAATCTGCCTAAATCATGTGTAATAGTGGCCAATCACCCAACTCTTTTAGATTATGTAATTTTAGCCTCGGTTTTTTACCGCAGTAATTTTGTGGTCAAAGAGGAAGTTCTGTCCAATGTCTTTTTAAAAGGTGTGGCCAAGGCTTCTGGCTATATAGCCAATTCAGAGCACAGATCTCTTATGGATAAGGCTATTAAAATAATACATGAAGGACAGTCTCTGATTATCTTTCCTGAGGGAACAAGAAGCAGATCAAGGGAGAATCTGAAGCTAAAAAGAGGAGCTGCCAATATAGCTGTCAGGGCAGGCTGTGATGTGCAGGTGGTATATCTTACCTGCTCAAAGCCATTTTTAGATAAAACCCACAGCTGGCATCATATTCCATCACAATGTCCTGAATATAGACTGCGTCTTGGCAATCTGATCAATATGGATGATTTTATACAATCAAATTCACAACACTCTGAGCCTTCAATTCTGGCAAGGATACTAACTAATGTCTTGGCTGTAGAGATGGTCAAGGCATATGCACAATGGAGATAAAATGGAAAATTTATATAAAGAAGTTAAAGAGCTGATTATTGAGTGTCTCAATCTTGAGGATATGACTGCTGATGATATTGATACTCAGGCACCTTTATTCAATGATGGTTTAGGTCTTGACAGTATAGATGCTCTTGAAATAGGTCTGGCTATAAAAAACAAATACAACATTATATTGTCATCTGATAATGAGGAGATGAAAAAGTATTTCTTCTCAGTAAAGACCTTGGCCGAGTTTATTGACAGCAACAAAAAGTAATTTAAAAGGAAAATAAAAATGCAAAAAGATGAGATCTTAAAGCGCATGCAGGAAATGATGGAAGAGCTTTTTGACATAGAAAAGGAAAAGGTTACTTTAGATGCCAAGCTCTATGAGGATCTGGATTTAGACAGTATTGATGCCATTGATCTTGTAGTACAGATTCAAAAAGAAACTAAAATAAAGGTACAGCCTGAAGACTTTAAAAATGTACGCACAGTAGCTGATGTGGTTGACGCTGTATACAAGCTGACATCAAATGAGTCTAAGTAGACAGATTAAAACTGTTTTTATTGTTATAAGTATCCTAGCTTTTATAGCATATCCATTTTTAGTCTATTATGGTATTGAAAGTGGATATGTTGGCTTAGTGCTTGTTTTTTTAGTAGCAGTCTCACTAATCAGAGTAGTACTATACAAAGGCTCAGCATCGCCGCTCAGATATAGCGTTGTATTTACAATGCTTACTGTAGTGGCTATAGCCATATTGTCATCCTTGTTTAAAAGATATGATCTGCTGCTTTATTATCCAGTGGCTGTAAATATCATATTTTTTACCATATTTTTTACATCTTTATTTTCTACTCCGATTATTGAGCGTTTTGCCCTTATGGTGCATAAGGAGCTTGATGCAAAAGCAAAAAGATACGTCTACTATGTAACTGTAGTATGGATTGTCTTCTTTGTGCTAAATGGACTTACCGCTTTGTATTTTGCTCTGTACGATATAAAGATGTGGACACTGTGGTGCGGTTTTTTGTCATATATAGCCATGGGTGTGTTGGGAGCCGTTGAGTACGGTATCAGAAAGGTGGTACAGAAACTGTGAATATAATAGGTTTTGATAGGTGGCTTACAGTTCCAAGACAGTTGTGTATAGACCATAAAAAGATACAGACTACATCTGATCTTAAAACTTATATACAGCAGATCTTAACCTATGTAAAAAATAAAGATGCTGTCAAAGTTGCCATATATTTTGACAATACCTATAACTTTATAGCAGCTTTTTATGCTCTTGTGCTTCTTGATCTTAAACCTTTGCTCTTAAGTTATGTAAAGGATAAGTTTTTAGAGGAAAATCTTAACGGTTATGATCTGATCCTGACTGATAATGACCTTGGTTATAAAAGGGCGGTCAATGTAAGAGACATAAAGTGCGAAGACATGGACCTATTGGATGTTGATTTTACAGATTTACATTTAAATGACAGATGCTTTTATCTTCAGACCTCAGGCAGTACACAAAATCCAAAGCTTATTTTAAAAAGTATAGAGCAGATGGATGCAGAGAGTGCCACTCTTATCACTATGCTTAAGAGCTGCTACAGTACAGCACAAAAGGGGTTTAAATCTTCAGATACGTCCATTATGTTGGGCTCTGTCTTTCCAAATCATATGTACGGCCTGACCTTCAGGGTCTTTTTGTGCATGAATCTTGGTTTGTTCTTTGATGCATCTTTAATTCACTACAGCGAAGAGCTTTTAAAATATAAAAACAAGAATATTGTTTTTATCTCATCACCAGCTTTTTTAAAACGTCTAGATCCTGCCTTTGACTACAGAAGTATAGTCCATACCTTTTCAGCAGGAGGGGCTATTGATAAAGAGGTGGCTAAAGCCTATCAGAGTAAAAGCGGCAGTCATATAACAGAAATATACGGCAGCAGCGAGACTGGTGTCATTGCTTATAAAAGTCATCCTGACTTATCTATGTTCAGGCTTTTTGATGGTGTTGAGATAGTAAAGTCTGATGAGAGCTTTATTTTAAGCTCCAAGATGGCAGGTAGCAATATAGTGCTTGATGATGTTCTTGATTTTGTCAGCAAGACTGATTTTGCCATACTCGGCCGCAAAGATAGAATTGTAAAAATAGAAGAGAAAAGAATATCTATATCTTTGATTGAGCGATATATATCAGAGCTTGAGGCTGTGTGTGAAAATAAGGTTGTAGTTCTAAACAGAAAAGGCAGAGATATTCTTGGGGTTGTAGTTGTAGCTGCAGATAAAAATATAGAGCGTAAAGAGCTTTTATCACAGATCAAGGATTATTTAAGATCAAGAGTTGATAATATTGCTATACCAAGAATGATACGCATTATTGATGGTTTTAAGCACAATACTATGGGTAAGATCTTAAATGCAGATCTTCTGGAGTTGTTTAATGAATAGAATTGACTGTTTTGATGTAAAAAAAGAGTTTAATGCTGCAGATGGCGAAACTATTTTAGAGTGCATCATCCATGTAGACAGCTCTTTAGATTATTTCAAGGGGCACTTTAATGAAATTGCTCTGCTGCCAGGTGTGGTACAGCTGCATTTTTTAAACTCCATATTACAAAAATCATTTGAAAACTATGGCGGTATAGGCAAGATTGCTGTACTTAAAAATTTAAAACCTGTTATTCCAAATGACACTATAAAGTATGTTATTAAAGTAAAAGGCAAGACAGTAAACTTTGCAATTTATAAAGAGTCTTTACAAAAGAGTCTGTGCGTAACCGAGGGCAGACTTTCTATATGCTAGATAATACAAACTATAGACTGTGTATTGTTATTCCCTGCTACAATCAGGGATCACTGCTGTCTGATACTCTGTTGCGTATTAAAAGATATAATCTTACAACCTATGTAGTTGATGATGGCAGCTCTTTGCAGTCTAAAGCTTATCTTAAGGATATTCCCTTTGATAATGAAAGTCTCATCCTTATAGATGAGAGTGAAAATCAAGGCAAAGGTATGGCTTTGCTTATAGGCTTTAAAAGAGCCATGCAGGATGGCTTTACCCACGCTCTGCAGGTTGATGCCGACGGTCAACATGAGCTTGAGATTATAGACAGTTTTATAAAACTCTCAGCCTCACATCCTGACTGTCTTATATCTGGCACCCCTGTCTATGATGCAAGCATACCTAAATCAAGGCTGTATGGAAGGTATATAACAGATTTCTGGGTATGCATAGAAACTCTGTCAAGGTGTTTAAAGGACAGCATGTGCGGTCTTAGGATATATCCATTAAAGGCAGCTCTTAAAGCCTATGAAAAGATATATAACTATAGAATGTCCTTTGATACAGAGATCATGGTGCGCATGTATTTTGAAGGAGTTGACAGTCTGTTTATAGACACCAAGGTTACCTATCCTGAAAATGGCATATCAAACTTTAGAGTGTTCAAGGACAATCTTGCCATCTCTATGATGCACACCAGACTCGTGCTATATATGCTAACTCATCTACCATCTGTGATTAAAAGACGTTCTGGTTCAGACTGGAGTAAAAAGTCTGAGGTTAAGGGCGCATTTATGCTGCGTCTGTCTTTAAAGCTCTATTCTGTATTCGGCAGAAAGTTTTTTAATATGCTCGTGCCTTTGGTTATAAGCTTTTACTATATGTTTGCTAGCGAAAAAAGAAAATACTCTTTAGAGTATATAAATACTCTAAAGAGCTATGCAGATACTAAAGGTATAAAGCTTGAGAATAAAGAGAGCATAACGGCATTTAACCATTTTATTTACTTTGCTCTTTATCTTGTCGATAAAATTGCAGCTTTTAGAAATGAGCTCAGGCTTGATCGGGATGTCTTTTTTACCAAAGGTTCATTTGAGGCCTTTGAGGTAGATGACAACGAGGGTAAGATTATTCTAGGCTCGCATCTTGGCGAGATTGAAGTGTTGCGTGCCATAGTGCAAAAGACGAAAACCAAGGTAATAAATGCCTTAATTTATACCAAAGGCTCGCAGCAGTATCAGAAAGTTCTAAAGGATCTGGCACCAGACAGCTGTCTTAATATTATTGCTGTGGATGACTTTGGTCCACAGACAGCCATGCTTATAGACAGTCTGATTAAAAAAGGTGAGTATGTGGCCATACTTGCAGACAGAGTAGGCGTACATGATGACAAAGCCAGGGTTTCACGAGTGCACGAGTGCTCTTTTTTAGGCAAAAAGGCTGTTTTCCCACAAGGCCCTTTTATACTTGCATCGCTGCTCAGATGCAAGGTTATTACCCTTTTTGCTTTGCGCGAGGGGCAGAGAATAAATATCTATGCCAGACGCTTTGCTAAGAGAATCAATAGAAAGCAAAAAGATGGCAGCAGTGCCATAGAGGGCTATATTGAACAGTATGTGCAAATTCTAGAAGAGCACACTTTAAAGGCCCCTTTGAACTTTTTTAACTTTTATGATTTCTGGAAACAAGATGAGAAAAATTAAATCTGATAATTACAGATATAAAAGTGAAGTAATCATAAAACCCTCATTTTATGATTTTGACCCTATGCGTGTCTTGTGGCATGGTAATTATCTCAAACTCTTTGAGACAGCAAGAGAGAAACTTTTAGAGAAGATAGGCTATACCTATGTGGATATGTTAAAGGAGGGTTATGCCTTTCCTATAGTTGAGGCTAATGTCAAATACAGAGACTATACGCAGTATGGAGACTGTCTTTGTGTCATAGCCTTTATTTATGAAACCGAGTGTCTGCTAAAAATAGGCTATGAGGTTTATGATGATAAAAAAGTAAAGTTAAAGGCTACAGGATATACACATCAGGTCTGTTGCACTCTGTCTGACAATGAGGTTTTATTTGTACTGCCAGATAGTGTAAAAAGCCACTTTACAGAAGATTTAATGCTCTAGTCTGAGGTGTATATGAGTTATATATTAAGATTACTGACTGTACTGTATCTTATTTTGTTTGCACTGCCTTCATTTGCACTGACTATGGATGAGATATCTACAAAATTCAGATCTCAGAAAATTGTACATTCTGAATTTATTATGACAAAGCATATTGCATCCATAACCAAGCCTCTTGTCAGCAAAGGAACCATGCTTGCAAGTCTGCAGCATGGCATAGTGTGGGCACAGTCTGTACCTTTTGCCATGCGTTTTATTATGCAAAATGACAAAATGGTGCAGATAGTAAATAACAACAAACCTGTAGTGATAACAGCTAAAAGCTCACCACAGATGTTTCATTTCAACTCTCTTCTGCAGTCTTTGTTTGTTGCCGATAAGGCAGTAATTGAAAAGAATTTTGCCGTTGACTTTAAAAGCGAGGGGAAGAGCTTTTCAATAGATTTAAAACCTCTTATATCTCCTTTAGATAAAGTTTTCTCCAAAATAGTGATACACGGATCTGACTTTATTGACTCTATAAGACTTGAAGATACTCAGGGAGACAGCACAGAAGTTAAGTTTGTAAATCAAAAGAGTCTTGATAGTTTAAAAGGTTACGATGAGCTCTTTAACTATTAGAAAGTACAAGGTTTTTGTAGTATTTATTGCAGCTGTTTTTCTATGCCTGCTCTATCTTGCAGGCTCATCACCATTGAAAATAAACAGCTCTGTTCTTGCCATGCTGCCAAGCTCAAGTCTGTCAACTCAGTCAGAGAGTGTAAATGACGCTTTTTTACAGAGAATAGACAAACAGCTTATCTTTCTTTTAAAGACCAAAGACATGGGTACTAACGATGTTGATGCCTTTGTAGCAAAGATTGTAGATACGGGATTTATCGACACTGTAAAATATAAGGTAAGCAAGAGCGAGCAACAGGAGTATGCAAAATTTTTCTATACCTACAAAAACGCTCTAATAGATCATGTCTCACAACAGAAGCTTGAACATGGTGGTCAAAGTTATGCTGAGTTTATTCTCTCAGAGCTCTATTCTGGTTTTTCCATGTTGGGAGGTCAGGAGCTTAAAAATGATCCTCTGCTTTTAATCCGGTCAAGAGTTAAAAACCTAAGTGGCATGAACTCAAAAATTCAGATAAGACAAGATTATCTTACTGTAAATGATGCTGCTGGTGATACTTACTACTTTATTCATGCAACCCATAATCTTGGCGCTTTTGATACAAAGCAGTCAGAGCGTTTTGTGCTTACACTTAATGATATTTTCAGTAAGTTTGATAATAAAGGCTGCACTGTTTTATACAGAGGTGCTATTTTCTACAGCTATGATGCAGCAAGACTTGCGCAGGATGATGTTTTTAAATTAGGACTTTTAACTGTAGCACTTATCTTTGTGCTTATATTTGCTGTCTACAGATCTATTTATCCTCTACTTTTGACTTTAAGCTCTATTGCTTTTGGAGCACTTGTAGGTTTTACAATAACCTATTCAATCTTTGGACAGATTCACCTTTTAACCATAGTTATGTCCATAAGTATAATTGGTATTTCTGCTGATTATTCAATCTATTATGCAACACAGAGATTTATCAATGAAAACAGTGACACCCCTCAAATGAGTGCTATAAGAATAAGAAAAACTCTGTTTTTTGCTCTTTCAACCATTGTTGTGTCATATCTGATTTTAATGATTGCCCCTTTTTCAAGTATCAGGCAGTTATCATTATTTGCAGCCTCAGGTCTTATAGGATCATGTCTTGTGGCTGTGTATCTTGGACCATATATATGCGCAAGAGTAAGACATAAAGACATTACCTTCACCTTAGTATTGAATTATTTAAAGCTTTTTGAAAAAAGACCCTTTGTTATAACTCTTTTTGTTATAACTCTTATGTTATGTACCATTGGTCTTTCAAGAGTGCAGATCAATGATGATGTGTCTGCTCTGCAGAAACTGCCAGATAATCTTGTGGCCATGGAAAAGAAGATTACAGCTTTAACAGGCCAGAGAACTGATCAGAAATTAATCATGATAAGTGCTGCAGATGATGAGCAACTGCTTATAAACTATGAAAAAGTGCACAATAAGCTGCAGGATTTTACTGACAAAGGTATTATCTCAGGTTTTATCTCCTTCCCAGTACGCTCTCTTGCAGCTCAAAGGCACAATATAGAGCTTGTAAAATCAGTAAAAGATGAAGTTTTAAAGGCTCTTAATGAAATTGGTATGAGTGATATCAATTACAGTACTGAGCTAAAGCCTTTGTATATAGAAGACTTTTTAAAATCATCTGCTTCGTATGGCTTTGACATGATGTATATGGGACTTGATGATGTAAAAGCTCTTGTCATTCCTGTATATGATGTAACCGACAGTAAGGCAGTATCAGATCTGCAAAAGAGCTATGACTTTTTATCCTATATAGACAGAAAAGACAGTCTTGAAAAGCTTTTTGGTTTTTACAGAACCGTAATTTCATATCTTATAGGTCTGGCACTTATCTGCATGTTTGCAGTAAGTATATTTAAACTTGGCTTTAAAGATGCTCTGAGATCTTTTGCAGTAACCTTAATATCATTGCTCTGCGCTTTAGCATCAACAGGTATTTTAGGTTATCAGTTAAATCTGTTTTCAACACTGGCTCTGGTGCTGGTCATTGGAATAGGCATCAACTACATTGCCTTTTTCACCAATTTTAAAACTACAGCCAAAGTGGCTTTTGTCAGTTCCACACTTGCTATGCTGACAACCATATTCACTCTTGGTATTCTGGTTTTTTCGCATACGAGCGCCATTGCAGGTTTTGGTCTTGTGTTGACAACAGGTGTTATTGCCAATTATATTTTTGCCCCATTTGCTAGAGTTAATAAAAATGTTTAAATATTTATCTGTGTTAGGTCTGCTGGTTTTATGTTCCTGTTCTAGCACACACAATATGCAAGTAAAACAGAGCTATTTTAATCTTACTGATAAGATACAGCTTGAGCTTGTAGACTTTGAGCCTGATATAAAACTGGATTTTACTCAGCTTTTAACCATAAGTTACGGCTCTGAGCAGCAGTCGCTTATAGCTGTGGTACTCTCAGATGAAAAAGAGCTTAAACTTGTTGGTCTTAGCACTATGGGCATTAAACTTTTTTCTGCCTCCTATGATAAAAATACTATTGAGATTACAAAACATATTCCTATAGACAAAATACCACCTGCAACACAGGTACTATCTGATATCTTTTTTGCCTTTTATCCAAAAGAGCTTCTTGATAGAAAGCTTGGTATGGGTGTTTATATAGAAGATACTGACACTATGCGTGAGATAAAGGATAAAGATGGCAGTGTGATTGAGAGAATACACTACATAAATGATGGCAATAAGAGACTTGCAAGTAAAATAGAGCATCTTGTTTTTAAATATACAATAGACATACAGTATCTGGAGGGCATTTAAAAATGGTTTACGTTAATGCCTATGATTTTATTTGCTCTCTTGGCAATGACAAAGAGAGCATTGCAGCCTCATTACATAATACACAACAGTGTTTTCTGACCGAGGATAATAGCTATCTTACCAATAATCTAAGCTCCTATTTTGGCAAAATAAACTGCAATCTAGATAAGCTTGAAGGTATTTATGCCAGGCATAACAGCCGCAACAACAGACTGCTAGCTTATCTTGCCTCAAGAAATATGGAGCTTATTGAGCACTACAAAACACAGTATGGTACGGATCGTATAGCTGTAATTATGGGAACATCAACATCAGGTCTTGATGAGGCCTACAGCTATGTGAAAAACAAAAAAGAGAGTGTTGAGGATAACAATTATCACTATTTTATGCAGGAGCTTGGTGACCCATCACGCTTTTTACAGCTTTATTTAGGTCTTAGTGGTATAGCCTATACCATATCCACAGCCTGCTCATCATCGGCCAGATCCATTATCTCCGGTGCTAAATTAATTTTAAACAATATGTGTGATGTGGCTATTGTAGGCGGAGCTGACACTTTATGTAAGATGCCTATCAATGGTTTTAATTCAATGGGGCTTTTGAGCTATAAGCCATGCTGTCCTTTTGATGAGAAAAGAGATGGCATCAATATAGGTGAGGGTGCAGGTCTTATCATACTCTCGCGCCATGAAAGTCATTTAAAGCTTACAGGTACAGGTCAAAGCTCTGATGCCTATCACCTTTCATCTCCTCACATAGATGGCGTTGGTGTTAAAAAAGCTATAGAGATGGCACTGTCTGAGGCTAAAGTACAGGCACAGGATATTGGATATATCTGCGCTCATGGAACAGCCACCAAGGTAAATGATGAGATTGAAAGCAAGGTTTATTATGATCTTTTCAAAGATGAGGTCAGGGTCAGTTCAATAAAACACATGACAGGGCATACTTTAGGAGCTGCAGGAGTCATAGGAGCTTGTGTAAGCCTTCTTCTTTTAGACAAGGATCTGTGTCTGCCATCCCATATGCAAAGTGATTTCTGTCGCGATCCGTCCCTTGCGCCCATAGATATTGTACAAAGTAGAGTAAAATTGGAGAAAAAGAGGATTTTATCCAATGCTTTTGCCTTTGGCGGTAATAATGCCTCATTGATTTTTGAAGGTGATATGTAATGCATGACTTTCTGGATATAGTTAATTATTTACCACACAGAGAGCCAATGATGCTTCTTGACAGAATGGTGGACGTTGATGAAGTATCCTGCACCTGTTGTGTAAAAGTTGCACAGGGTGGCGTGCTGTCATTGTTTTTAAATGAGAACAATGATCTGCCATGTTACATAGCTATAGAGCTTATTGCTCAGACTATAGGTGTATTTTCAGGCTATCATCTGTTGCAAAACAACAAGCCAGTAGGTCTTGGTATGATTCTTGGCGGCAGATCTATAGAATTTAAGCGCCCTGTTTTTGCCTGTGGCAGTGAGCTTGTCATAAGAGTTGAAAAACTGATGGATGACAGCCGCTTTGCAAGTTTCAGCGGTGTTGTGATTATAGATAATGAGGTTGTGTGTGAGGGTAGAGTAAATACCTTTAAAGCAGAACTTGATGAGATAAAGAATTTGGTTAAAGAGGCTTAAACATGGCAAAAAGAGTATTGGTTACAGGTGCATCTAAAGGTATAGGTAAAGGCATTGCCATAGATCTGGCCAAAAATGGTTTTGAGATCTGCGTGCATTTCAATAAGGATAAAGACGGTGCTTTAGATACAGTAAATACAATTGTAAGTGCAGGAGGTACAGCAAAGGCCATCAGCTTCGATGTATCTGATACTAAGATGTGCTCTGAGGTTTTAGGTCAGGAAATTGAGGATCATGGCGCCTTTTACGGTATTGTCTCTAATGCTGGAATGGTAAGGGATGGAGCCTTTCCTGCTCTTAGCGATGATGACTGGTTTGATGTTATAAATACAGATTTAAACGGCTTTTACAATGTTGTAAAGCCAGCCATCATGCCAATGATTCATCTAAGAGCTGGCGGCCGTATTGTCTGTATAGGCTCAGTCTCGGGTATTATTGGCAACAGAGGGCAGGTTAACTACTCTGCTGCCAAGGCAGGACTTATAGGTGCTGTAAAGGCTTTAGCCGTTGAGCTTGGCAAGCGCAGAATCACTGTTAACTGTGTGGCTCCTGGACTTATAGATACACAGATGGCACAGATGGAGGATTTTGTGCTCAACAAGGTTTTAGAGCAGATACCTCTTGGTCGTATGGGCAAGGTGGAGGAAGTTTCATCTCTTGTGTCCTTCCTGTTCAAGGATGAGGCAGAATATATTACAAGACAGGTGCTGACAATAAATGGTGGTATGTTCTAATGAGTAGACGTGTTGTAGTATCAGGCATGGGACTTGTCACAGCTTTTGGTGATGATGTAAATACAGTAATAGACAGAATGTCCTATGGTGAAAATGCTGTTGTGGTCATGGATCAGTGGAAGGATATAGATGGTCTTGGCAGTTATGTGGCATCACCTATAGACTCTTTTTTCCTGCCAAAGGAAGTCTATAATAGAAAAAAGATAAGAGCCATGAGCAGAGTGTCTTTATTCTCAACACGGGCCACAGAGCTTGCGTTAAAGGATGCAAATCTAGAGAACTCTGACGCTGTAACAGATGGACGCATGGGTATTGCCTTTGGCTCCTGCTCAGGATCTCCTGATGCTACAAAGGACATAGCGAGTATTTATTATGACAAATCTATAATGCAGTATGATGCCACAACCTATGTGCGCATGATGCCACATACAACAGCTGTAAATACAGCATTGTTCTTTGGTATGCGCGGCAGACTTATTCCTACATCATCTGCCTGTACCTCAGCCTCTCAGGCTATAGGTTATGCCTATGAAGCAATTGCCGGAGGTCATCAGGATTTTATGGTGGCAGGAGGCGCTGAGGAGTTAAGTCCTGCACAGACAGCCTGTTTTGACACTTTATTTGCCACTACCCATAAAAATGATACTCCAAAACTTACTCCATCACCTTTTGACAAAGACAGAGATGGCCTAGTCATAGGTGAGGGTGCCGGAGCTCTGCTGCTTGAAAGTTATGACAGTGCTGTGGCTAGAGGGGCAAAGATCTATTGTGAAATTGTTGGTTTTAACACCAACTGTGATGCCACACATATCACTCAGCCGAACAGGGAGACTATTGAGATCTGTATAGCCAATGCCCTCAAAAATGCTAACTTAAAAGCTAAGGATATAGGCTATGTAAATCTGCATGCAACAGGCACAGGTCGCGGTGATGTGGCAGAGAGTCTGGCTACCTATAGTATCTTTGGCAGAGACTGCCCTGTATCTGGATTTAAGAGTTATTTTGGGCATACCCTGGGCGCCTGTGGTGCCATAGAGGCTGCTCTTAGCATACAGATGATGCACAATAAGCAATTCATGCCCAACCTAAATCTCAATACTGTTGATGAAAACTGTGGTGATCTTGACTATATAGTAGGCTCGCCTAGAGATATAGACTGTCAGTATATAATGTCCAATAATTTTGCATTTGGAGGTGTAAATACCTCTCTTATATTTAAAAAACTCTAGTTTTTATGGAGAAATTACGGGAACGTGTCACATCACATTTTATAATAAAGCCATAGTTAAAATTTAATCAGGTCTACCCTGATT
>Reba_p2__coassemble_1124_pt1 | contig 15398 bp, 12 predicted proteins | sample Reba_p2__metabat2_low_PE_042 | metagenome-assembled genome bin Reba_p2 | reverse complement strand
ACTCTCGCGAACTACCCCCTCAAAGTAGCGTGTCTACCAATTTCACCACCTGGGCAACGGTTGATATAATAGCAAATTTTTATTATTTGTAAAGAGTTTTTTTAAAATTTTTCAGGGAGTGTTAAAACTACACTCCCTGCATCATTTTAGTACCTGTAATTTAGCTCATGCTTACTGAGCAGATGGCCTTTTTTACCTGTAAGAAGATAATTGTAGATAGCATCATATAAGATTACATTCTGCACATATTTTCTGGTCTCTAAAAAAGGAATACTTTCAACAAAGACATCGACACTGCGTTTTTTGCCATCCTTTGACAGCCACTGTGGCACACGGCCTGGACCGGCATTGTAGGCACAGGCGGCCAGCACCCTATTGTTATCAAATTTGCCAAGCATATCCTTTATATAGTAGCTACCATATTTGATATTAACCTCAGGATTGGTAAGTGATGAGACTCCTTTATATTTCCACTTGTTCTTTTTTGCAACAAATTTGGCTGTACCTGGCATTAGCTGCATCAGACCTACAGCGCCAACTGGCGATCTTATAGTTGCATTTAGCATACTCTCCTGACGGGAAATACCATAGAGAAAGGAGAGCGCTACATTATTGCTGCGCGCCTCTTTTTTGTAGATCTCAAGATAAGGGATTGGGAAGCGATAAGAGAGAGCATCCCAGCGGCCTGATTTGACCACCATATCTATAGCATAGCGTATATTGCCTGTCTGCAAGGCCCACTGCCCCATAAGCAGGGCATCATTGTTACTTGAGTTTTTAGCAAGCTCACTCCACTCTACAGAGGCATTGCTGTCGCCTATGGCCTCAAGCTCAAAAAAACGTCTTACAGCCATATTGTTTTTAACAAGAGCCGCCCATGAGGCATTGTTATCAAGCTTTAAATGATTATAGGCATAAGGCAGATTTAGTTTCTGTGCAGCTAAAAAGCCAAAGAAATCTCTTTGTTTTGCTACCTTCTTTAAAATCTCAAGGCCCTGCTTTTTATAACCAAGCTTTTGAGCTGATATGCCCTTCCAGTACTGCCAGTTGATCTGTTCCTGGAAATTTGATGGCATATGCTCAAGTAGCTGATAGACAATATCCCACTGTGAAAAATACACAGCACGTCTTAATCTCTGCTCCTTTAGCTCATTGCTCCAGGCCACAGCCGGTAGATTGGCATCAACCCATTTGACATCATCAAGAGGACGTGAGCGGGCGAGGCAGTTGTTGGCTATGGTCTTTTTAATGGCAACAAGCTCTACCTGTGTTGGACTGAATTTTTTGATAAAACGCTCAAGATAGTCACGCGCATCATCTTTGCCTACATTGGCATAGCGCTGAAAGGCAAGTACGGCCACACGTCTGTCATCGGCATTTTTATTATCAAGATCTGTAAAAATACTCAGAGGATCATCATAAAAGGCCATATGCTTGCTGATACGCTGTGCATACTTTGTCTGCATCAAAGACTCAGACAGTTCTTTGGTAATACTCTCATATCTGCGCTCAACATAGGCTCTTTCAAATTTCTCAAGAGCAATTTTATCTGTAATATAACCCTTGCTTTTGATAAGTCCCATAAAGGCAGAGCAGCCATAAGGCATCTCACGCAGTGACAGATATAAAGAGCGGCCATAGGCAAGAGCATCCTCTGTTGCCTGACTTAAATGCCACTTTGATTCATAAAAACGGCACAGCTTTGACTTCTGGAAATTATAGATGGCATCCTTTTCCAAAAAAGGCTTGGTTGGCATGAGTACATTTACTTTTTTATACTCACCCTTAACAGAGAGATATTCAATATACTTATCCTGCAAAATGCGCGAGAGCTCGGTATGTTTTTTATCATTTATAAATTTAATTACAGATTTGAATTTACTGGTATCAGGATTTACTGAAAGGCTGTAGTAATCAAGCCATATATTTAAAGGATAGTCTTTGGATATACCCTTTCTTATCTGTCTAGCCCTGTCATCATCGCCGCGTCTTATAGCATCGCGCGCCTGTACAAAGGCCTCACGGTCAGTCTTGTATTTTGCATCTGAGGCACTTACAAGCGAAACATCGACAGTTGTGGCAACAGCGCTGCCGTACACAAGCGCAGCTGCTACAAGGCAGGTTAATTTAATCCACATTGCATTAAATCCTTTGTATATGAAATGTATTGGCCTTGGGCTTTTGATGAATTTTTTTTACTTCATTAAAAAAGAGCGCAATCTGCTCTTTATCCTCTGGCCATATATCTCTTATATGATACGGGCAGTGGTGTATGCACGAGGTGCAGTGCATGCACTGCTCTTTTTTTGACTCTGGCACCTCAAATGTGTATGCATCTATTATACCGCATGGACAGAATTTTACACACAATGAGCATTTTTCACACAATGAGGCATCACCTACAATGGCAGGCACTGCAAAATTCACGCGCTCTTCACTATAAGGTCCTGTATCAAAAGGATAAGGCATCTTAAGCATACAATCCTTAATAAGATTGTAGATCTTAAAGATATTATCTTTTATATACGCAATATCACTGTCATCAGGGCGCATGGCACCTAGGACATCATCAAGGCAGTGACGCACGACAATCAGCGCATAGCCTGCCACCACAAAACCTTTTTGTGTGAGCATAGCTGCAATCTCGCGTGGCTGATCGCCACAGGTGCGGTTGCCATAGGTTGATATGATAAAGGCTTTAGCATTACGCGAGCGCAGACCTGAAAAGTCATTAAGACAGCTTGGCATACGCCCAAAATAGGTGGGACAGATAAAAATAAGCAGCTCATCGGCTTTGAACTGATGCACTACAGAGCGCGAGCGTGGCTTTAGATAATCATACATGACAGGATATATGCGCTGCTCAGAAAATGCCTCATATACTGCCTGTGCCACACGCTCTGTGCCACCTGTAGGTGACATGTAGGCTATGGTTATTTTATTAATGCTCAAGCTTATACAATCCTGTTTTAAATATGATAATTTTTTTTAATTTTAATGTAGTCACAGGTAAAAAATCTATTTTTTTATATAGATCTTTGTTCTTTTTGTGCTTTTTTCAATAAATCTTTTACATGGCACCACTCTGGCGCAAAAAATGCGACTGCCAGAACAAGAGCCTCTTTCTTTTGCATTAGCTTTACACACAAAGCCTGTGAAGGTTTACAATAAGTTATTGCTTTTAGGAGACTTACAATGAGCGAATTTAGAGTTTTATGTTTTGGTGACTCAAATACCTGGGGCTTTGTGCCCGTAAAGCTTGGGCAGATGACCAGACGCTATGACAAAAACACCCGCTGGAGCGGTATTTTACAAAAGCTTTTAGGTGATAACTCAACTGTTGTCAATGCAGGTCTTAACTCACGCACCACCTCATCATTTAAAGGCTCTGCCTATCAGGGGGTAAATTTAAATGCTCTTGAGACTTTTTTAGATACCTATACACAGTCATTGCCTTTAAATCTTGTCATCATTATGCTCGGCACCAATGATGTCAAAGAAAGTATTGCCCAGAGAGCCGAACACAGTGCCAGACGCATTGGCCTTTTAATTGATATGGTACGTGAGAAAACCTATGTCGGAGATGTGCCAAAGGTGCTTGTTATCTCACCTGTGCCTGTAAGATATATAGAAGATGAGTCCTATAACCTTGAGTACAATGCTGGAGTTGATGAGAGTAAAAAACAGGCAGAGTATTACAAACAGATGTGTTTACAAAAAGATGTTGAGTTTTTAGATGCCTCAAAGCTTGTGCCGCAGGCTGATGGTGATGATGGTGTACATCTGTCAGCTGCAGCTCATGCAAAACTTGCTGATGCAGTATATCAGAAGATTTTAAAAATGTTTTAATAACAAGACAAAGGGCCTTATATAACACAGACCCTTTTTATTTTGTACTTTAAAACCTCTGCAGTGCAGAGGTTTTTACATCTTACTTGCCAAAGATATTTACATAACCTGTAATAAGCAGAATTATGATAACAACTGGCAGTACATAGCGATAGTACCAGAACAGGAAGGCTGGAATCTTAGGGCCTGATCCTGTATTACATTCAGCCAGATAGTTCTTAAAGCCCATACCTGTCTTTGAGGTTACAAAAAGAACAAAGAACAGTGAGCCCAGAGGCAGGATATTATTGGAGATAATAAAATCCTGGAAATCAAGAATAGTTGATCCTTCACCTAAAGGCTGTATGAAGCTTAGATAGTTAAAACCTAACAGACATGGTATTGACATACACATAATGATCACAAAGTTTATAATAACAGATCTGACACGTGATATGGCAAAGAGATCCATGGTCATGGCAATAATACTCTCAAATACAGCAATAAGAGTTGAGAGAGCGGCAAAGAGCATGAACAGGAAGAACAGACCTCCCCAGAAGGCGCCCATCTCCATATTAGCAAATACTGTAGTTAAAGTAATAAAGAGCAGACTTGGACCAGCATCTGGCTGTACACCATAGGAGAAGCAGGCAGGGAAGATCACAAGACCTGCAAGCAGAGCTACAGTAGTATCAAGACCACAGATATAGGTAGCCTCGGATGCCAGAGAGTAACGCTTGTCCATATAGGTACCAAAGATCTGAATTGAGCCCTGTCCTACTGATAAGGTAAAGAAGGCCTGACCCATGGCAGCCCAGAGGATCTCAAGAAGTCCCACATCAGAAATACGCTCGGTATTAGGAGCCAGATAATACTCAATACCCTCAACAAAGCCTGGCAGAGTAAATGATCTTATAGCCATAAATACAAGCAGTATAAAGAGCAATATCATAAGAGGCTTGGTGATTCTCTCAATGCCCTTGACCACACCTAAAGCCACTACAGCAAATGACACTACAACAACTGTTGTCATGCACACAAACATGTATAGAGGATTGGAGAGCAGCTGTTCAAACTGCATCTGAGCTGCAGCCTTGTCCACACCGCCTGCAAAACCGCCGGTAAAGGACTTGTAGCAGTAGAATAACAGCCAGCCGGTTAAAAGGCCATAGAAGGACATCAGCACATATGAGCCCGGGATTAACCAGAATTTGTTATAGTGCCACTTGCTCTTTGGCTGCTCTAAAATTTCAAAGGCGCGAGCAATTGAGCGGCGTGAAGCACGACCCACAGCCAGCTCCATAGTCAGCAGTGGCATACCTACACCCAGCAAAAAAGCCAGATAAATAAGCACAAAGATGGCGCCGCCATACTGGCCGGTAATGTAAGGGAAACGCCACACATTGCCAAGACCAATGGCACAGCCTGCTGCAATGAGCAGAAAACCCAGTCTTGTTTTAAACTGTTCACGTTCTGACATAGTCAACTACCTTTATCCGAAGATTTCAACATAACCCTGTATAAACAGAGCGAATACAATTACTGGAAGAACTATTAAGAAATAGTACTTCATGAAATATGGGAATTTAATGCCCTTGCCGGTGTTGATCTCGGCAAGATAATTATCAAAGCCCCAGCCGCGTTTGAGACTTACATACAATATGTAACACATAGCACCAAATGGCAGAATATTCTTGCTCAGCACAAAGTCATACATATCAAGTATGGTACTGCCCTCGCCAAGCGGCTGTACTGATGACCACAGATTGTAGCCAAGCAGACATGGTACGGATAAAAGCAAAATGGCAATGCAGTTGATAATTACTGATTTGACACGCTTTATCTCAAAGACTTCCATTGTGATGGCAATAATATTTTCAAATACGGCAATCAATGTGGATATAGCAGCAAAGAGCATGAATAAAAAGAAGATTCCGCCCCAGACTGAGCCATATTCCATATTGGAGAACACAGAGACCAAAGTTACGAAAATAAGACCTGGGCCTGAGCCTGGCTCTACAGCATAGGAGAAGCAGGCTGGGAAGATAATAAAGCCTGCAAGCACAGCAACTGTAGTATCTAAAAGTGTAATAGTTACAGCCTCATAGCCTATGGTGTAGTTACGTGACATATATGATCCGAAGATCTGAATTGAGCCCACACCAAGACCTAGGGTAAAGAAGGCCTGTCCCATGGCTGCTGAAATGGCATTTAAAATACCCTTTTCCTGCAGGTTTTCAAGATTTGGGCTTAAATAATAGGACATGCCAGCCTCAAAACCTGGCAGAGTAAAGGATCTGGCGGCCAGAAAAATAAGCAGACCAAAGAGCATAAGCATAATAGGCTTGGTAATACGCTCCACACCGCGACGCAGACCAAAGGCGCACACACTAAAGGACAGCAGTACTACAAATAAAGTACATAAAAACTGCACTGAAGGAGTGGCAAGCATCTTAGCAAAAGCCTCTCCTGCCTGACTTTGCTCTGTGTTTGAGGCAAGAGTACCTGAGAACATGCCAACTGTATAGTAGAGCATCCAGCCTGTAACCAGCGAGTAAAAACCCATTAATATATAGTTGCCAGGTATCATCCAGAACTTGTTGGCGCGCCAGGCACTGCCTGGTGTGAGTTTTTCAAATGATCTGCCAAGGCTCTGACGAGAGGCTCTGCCTACTGCAAGCTCCATGGTCAGAATAGGCATACCGACACATAACAGGAAAAGAATATAGATAATTACAAAGACAGCGCCGCCATACTGACCTGTGATGTATGGAAAGCGCCATACATTGCCAAGTCCTATGGCACATCCTGCTGCTATAAGTAAAAACCCAATGCGAGAGGCAAACTGTTCGCGATCTGACATGATTATATCCTTTTTGTAATTGTCTGCCCCTCCTTGCAGGGCAGACAGGTGCTATTTGCCAAAAACACTCATATAACTATTAACGATGAGGAAAATAATTACTACAGGCAGTAAGAAGCGGTAATAATTAATACCCCAGGCAGGAATCTTAAAACCATTGCCGGTATTGGCCTCTTTTCTGTAGTTTTCAAAACCCCAGCCACCTCTCCAGGTTATGTAGGCTACATAACACAGAGCGCCAAGAGGTAGTATGTTATTGGATATGATAAAGTCCTCAAGATCAAGGAAGGTTGAATTTCCGCCCAAAGGATGAACATCACTTAAAAGATTAAAGCCAAACAGACATGGCAGAGCCAGTACCAGTATCACAGCAAAGTTGACCATAACAGAGCGTCTGCGTGATGTGGTAAAGAGTTCCATGGTAATGGCAATAATATTTTCAAATACGGCAATCAAAGTAGACAGTGCAGCAAAGAGCATAAACATAAAGAAGAAGCCACCCCATATGGAGCCGTTTTCCATATTGGAGAAAATAGATACCAATGTTACAAAGATAAGACCTGGACCTTCATTTGGCTGCACGCCATAGGTAAAGCAGGCAGGGAAAATAATAAGACCTGAGAGCAGAGCCACAGTGGTATCAAGCAGAGTAATAGTTACAGCCTCTGTTGCCAGACTGTAGCGTGAGTCCATATAGGTACCAAAAATCTGAATGGCACCAATACCAATAGACAGGGTAAAGAAGGCCTGAGCCATAGCTGCAGATAAAATCTGCAGAATGCCGTATTTCTCAATGCTCTCAAAATTTGGATACAGATAGTACTCAATACCCTCTTTAAAACCATCTAGGGTAAATGATCTTAATGATAAAAAGATAAGCAAAGCAAAAAGCAGCAACATTAAAGGTTTGGTGACACGCTCCACACCCTTGCGCAGACCTAAGGCACAGATACCAAAACCTACAGAAACTACAGCTATCATGTTGATGAGCATAGATGATGGAGAGGCTAACATATCGCCAAAGGCTTTGCCTGCATCTGCAGCTGAGGTATTTACTCCAAACTCACCTGTAAAGCCTTTGATACAGTAAAAGAGCATCCAGCCAGTAACTACTGAATAAAATGACATCAGTACATAGTTACCTGCTATCATCCAGAATTTATTTAAACGCCAGATTTTAGATTTTGGTGTTAAAACCTCAAATGACTGAGCAAGTGAACGTCTGGAGGCACGGCCTATAGCCAGCTCCATTGACAGCAAAGGCACACCAAAGGCTAAAAGAAAGAATACATAGATTAAAACAAATAAGGCACCGCCATACTGACCTGTAATAAAAGGAAAGCGCCAGACGTTACCCAAACCGATGGCGCATCCGGCCGCAATCAGCAAGAAGCCCAGTCGGGATGAAAAGTGCTCTCTTGTCGGCATTTTTCTACACTCCAAAAAAAGGCCTAGATATTATCTAGGCCTGTACTGAATATCTGATTTAGCTATTATAATGTAGGATTGTCGCTTTTTGACTCTGTTGCACTATTTTCATGCGCTGTTTGCGAATTTTCTGCAACTTCTTCACAAGATTGTGCAGAATTTTCACCCTCACATGCACAATCCTGAACCTCATTTTGAGACTCGTTCTGATCCTGTGCAGCATTGTTTTCATTCAGAGCCTTGATAGACAGGCTGATCTTGCCCTGATTGTCAACGCTCAGTACGCGCACTTTAATGGTGTCGCCCTTGTGCAGATAATCCTCAACATTCTCCACATGCTCATCTGCAATCTGAGAAATGTGCACCAGACCGTCACGGCCAGGAAGAATGCTGACGAAGGCGCCAAACTTGGAGAGACTTACTACCTTGCCCTCATAGTCCTTGCCTACTTCTACATCAACTAAAAGTTCATTGATACGATCTGTGGCTGCGCAGGCAGCGGCAGCTGTTGGAGCTGAGATCTTAACTGTACCGTTGTCAGAGATATCAATTGAGGTATTGGTGTCTGACTGAATATTACGTATATTAAAGCCACCCTTGCCGATAATGTCCTTTATCTTATCGGTTGGAACCTGCATGGTTACAATGCGTGGAGCGTAAGGGGAAAGCTCGGTACGTGGCTCAGGCAGAGCACGTGACATAACCTCAAGTAAGTGTAATCTTGCAGAGTGGGCATCAGTTAATGCCTGCTGCATGATCTCACGGGTAATACCGTCAGTCTTGATATCCATCTGCAGAGCTGTTACACCCTCTTTGGTACCTGCAACCTTAAAGTCCATATCACCAAGATGATCCTCATCACCCATGATGTCAGTTAAAATGGCAACTCTGTCATCCTCTTTAACCAGACCCATGGCAATACCTGCAACAGCAGCCTTACATGGAACACCTGCATCAAACAGTGCCAGTGAGCCGCCACACACAGAAGCCATTGATGATGAGCCGTTGGACTCGGTAATCTCTGATACTATGCGCACTGTGTATGGGAAATTGTCCATATCTGGCAGAACTGCACGCAAGGCGCGCTTTGCAAGACGGCCGTGACCGATTTCACGACGCTTTGGTGAACCGATAAGGCCGGTCTCACCTACACAGTATGGTGGGAAGTTGTAGTGCAGAATAAATCTGTCTGATCTGGTACCGGTCATATCCTCAAAGGTCTGGGCATCACGCTCAGAGCCAAGAGTTGCTGTAGCAATAGACTGAGTTTCACCGCGGGTGAAAAGAGCACTGCCGTGCACACGTGGCAGAAGACCTGTAGCTACAGTAATTGGGCGTATCATGCGCAGTGTACGGCCGTCGATGCGGTTCTCGCCTGCTAAAATACGCTGACGGACAATATCGCGCTCAAGCTCAAAGAAAATCTTGGAAATTTCCTGATCTTTTTCAGCCCACTCTTCTTTTTGAGCCTTAACCTTTTCAATGACGCTCTCTTCAATCTCAGATAATCTGTTCTGACGCTCAAGCTTATCAACAATTAAGAAGGCATTGCCTACACTCTCTTTAGCCTCTGAGTGTACTGCAGCAATAAGCTCCTCATCTTTAGCAGGAGCCTGCCAGTCCCATACAGGGCGGGCTACATCTTTGGCAAAAGCCTCAATCTCATCGATGACTACCTGCTGCTGCTCGTGACCGTACATTACAGCGCCAAGCATTACGTCCTCAGGCAGGATGTTGGCCTCAGACTCAACCATAACTACAGCTTTCTTTGAGCCTGCAACCACTAAATCAAGATCTGATTTTTCAATCTCTGAGGTAATTGGGTTTAGTACAAACTGACCGTCAATAAAACCTACTCTTGCAGCTCCCAAAGGACCATTCCATGGCAGTCCTGAGCTTGCAAGGGCGGCAGATGCGGCAATAATGGAAATAATATCGGTTGGAACTTCCTGATTGGCTGACATTACAGTTACAACAACCTGTACTTCGTTTACAAAGCCATCAGGGAATAATGGGCGCAGAGGTCTGTCGATAAGACGTGAAATCAGTGTCTCGCCCTCTGATGCACGACCTTCTCTTCTAAAGAAGCTTACTGGTATCTTGCCTACAGCGTAGGAGCGCTCCTGATAATTTACGGTAAGAGGGAAGAAATCGCGGCCTTCAACCTGCTCACGACGGTTGCAGACTACAGTTGCAAGAACAGTTGTATCATCCATTGAAGCCAAAACGGCTGAGTCTGCCTGACGACCAATTGCACCAGTTTCTAATGTTATTGTATGACGTCCGTATTTAAAGGTGCGGGTGATAGGCTTTAAATTCATTAAAAATTCTCCACTTAAGATCCACTAAATTCTTTGCACCATGGATCTATATACAAATTGGGCGGTTTACACCGCCCTCGCCAGTCGCTCTTAGCGACGGAGCTTTAACTTCTCAACAATGGCGCTGTAACGCTCAATGTCTGAAGCTTTTAAGTAGTCAAGAAGCTTACGACGCTGTGCTACCATACGCAGGAGACCACGACGGCTGTGGTGATCTTTCTTATTGGCCTGGAAGTGTGGCTGCAGGTCAGCAATTCTATAGGTTAAAAGTGCAATCTGCACTTCGGTGCAACCTGTATCATTCTCATTGCGACCAAACTCTGCGACGATTTTTGCTTTCTGTTCTACGGTAAGTGACATATTATGCTCCTTTGTGATTTACCATACGCCCCTTCCAATCACAAATTCAGGAGGGGTATCTACATAATTTTAACACAATTCTTATAAATGATGAATATAGTTATAAATCAAAAGACTGTGATCAAGATAAACTATAAAGAAAAAAAGACTATAGCCAAAAGCGCCTTTGCACCTAGCTGAAATAAAGCGCACAAGCATCATTGAGCCTGAAAGCCAATACAAAATTTTTATCAAAAAGGTATATACCATGGATTTAATCTAAACACAGGCATGCTTTTGAGGCCAACATTGATTGCTCTATTGCTGTTACCTTGAGGATCTTTGCCTGATGTTATGTCACGGCATTTTTCTTTATTGGGACAGGTTAGAATCTGCAGGTGAAAGATCTTTGTAGGAGTTCCGTGGCGAATGTCTTCAATATGCTTTTTATAACCGGTTATACCATAACGTATCATAGGCTGACCGCAATACCGGCATTTGACCACAACGCCCGGCTTTAGCGTAAGCACTGGTACTAGCTCACGCTTCCCGGTTTTATTTGATTTTCTGTATACCTCTTTAACAAGAGTATCTTCTTCTGCTACAATTATTGCCATGAAGACGCCTTGTGCGTTTTTGGGCGGGACACTATTTTTAGGGCTCTAATCTAAAGGGTAGTGTCCCGCGGCATTTCTAAAACTGTCTTTTCCTAAATCATAGCAAAGCATCTGTACCTTTTTCTGCATTTTTCAACGTAAGGTAACCTCTATTTCCAAATTTTTAACAAAAAATAGGCCCAGACTGGGTTTTGACAAAAAGTGAGCAGAATGTGGTGACTTTAAAGAAGAGCAAGAGGAATCAATAAAAGATAGGCAGAAAATTCGACAAAGATATGAGCTAAATTAATGACAGATTAATAGAGCACTGACAATCATGCTTATTCTATAAACACTAAATAATATTTGTATTTAATATAATCTTTGTGATAATTCGTTATACAGATGGGCACAAGGCTATTAGAGAGCATTATAATAATTTCACTTGAGATCACAATTTCTTGATGCTGGGTAAAACATGATCTTTAATCAACAAATTTCGCTTAGATCTAACAAAAGTATATTCAATCTTTATCATCAGCTATGACTAATACAATAGTATGCTTTTATCTAACAGATTGTAATTTTTATCTTAATATCCACTTATCTATATAATAAATAAACATTTTTTTATTTTTATAAATATGACTGATGCTCATGAGCTGCAGGGGAATGCAGTATCTTAATGTTTATTTCCCAATGTTTAAAAGAGTCTATATACTGTAACACTTATACTTGCGCTGTGTGTTTTAATTGTGCCTTGCTGTCAGTAAATTTATACACTACAGCATAGTGTCGGTTAAAGTATCTACTTTCATTACATAAAAAAGTAAGAGCATGAATTACATTATAGAGCTATATCATAAAAATAGAGATAAGTTGGAATAATAGGCTTTTGAATAGATTATAGAATATATAAAAAAGCTCTTTTTGTGATTATACTAGAGATGTTATTAATTAGATTGGAGTTGTTGTATATGCAAAGGTTAGTCAATGATCCTACTAAATATGTAGATGAAATGTTAGAAGGTGTATACCTTTCAGCCCCTGATATGCTTACCTACGTCAATAATGACATGCGCTGCCTTGTCTCAAAGTATAAAAAGCAGGGTAAGGTGGCTCTGGCAACAGGTGGTGGTTCTGGACATCTGCCTTTATTTTTAGGATACGTTGGTAAAGGTTTACTAGATGGATGCGGTGTCGGCGGCGTATTCCAGTCACCAAGTCCAGATCAGATTTTAGAAATTACCAAAGAAATTGATAGCGGCGCTGGTGTTCTGTATATTTACGGTAACTACGGCGGCGATATTATGAATTTTGGCATGGCCAAAGATCTTGCAGAAATGGAAGATATTGAGGTTCGTGAGGTTGTAGCAGGCGAGGACGTTTTATCTTCACCAAAAGGTCAGGAAGATAAGCGCAGAGGCGTAGCCGGTATATTCTATGTATATAAGATTGCAGGAGCTGCAGCCGAAGCTATGCTGCCTATAGATGAAGTTGAAAGACTGGCTATCAAGGCAACACAGAATGTAAGAACTGTAGGTATGGCTTTAACACCATGCATCATTCCAGAAAAGGGTGAGGCCAATTTCAGTCTGCCAGATGGCAAGATGGAAATTGGCATGGGTATTCATGGCGAGCCAGGTATCAAACTTGAAGATCTAAAGAGTGCCGATGAGATTGTAGAGCAGATGATGGAGCCTCTGTTACAGGATCTGCCATATACCAGTGGTGATGAAGTCTCTGTTTTAATTAATGGTCTGGGTGCAACTCCAAAAGAAGAGTTATACATTGTCTACAGAAAGGTAGCCAAGATCTTAGAGGCCAACGGCATCAAGATTTTCAATAATTACATTGGTGAGTTTGCAACATCAATGGATATGGCTGGTATGTCAATTTCTCTGTTCAAGCTTGATGATGAGCTCAAGACCTATCTCAAGGCTCCTTATGAGACTCCTTTTATCATGCAGAATCAGTTATAGAGGCCAGATATGAGTTTCACTAAGGAAAATTTCATTAAGGCCATAGAGCAATGCTCTGCACTTATGGAGCAGAATAAACAATATCTTATTGATATGGATTCTGCCTTTGGTGATGGCGATCTTGGTCTTACCATGACAGCAGGTTTTGCTGCAGCCTTTGAGTTTGTAAGCGGCAGTGGCGAAACCGACATGGGCAAGCTTGCAGCTCAGATGGGTATGGCTATCTCCAAGAAGGTGCCATCAACTATGGGTACACTTGTAGCAAGTGGCTTTATTGCTGCAGGCAAGGCTCTAAAGGGTAAGACAGCGCTTGAGGCTGATGATCTGGCACTGTTCTTTAAGTCTTTTGTTGAAGGTGTAAAGAGCAGAGGCAAAGCTGATGTAGGCGATAGAACCATTGTTGATTCAATCGCTCCTGCAAGTGAGGCTTTTGGCGCTGCAATAGCATCTGGCAAAGATATAAAGGCAGCTCTTGAGACAGCTTGTGCAGCTGCTGCTGACGGCGTTGAAGCTACTAAGAATATGCAGGCTAAATTTGGCCGCGCTGTGTACTATGGCGAGCAGGTTCTTGGCAAAGAAGATCAGGGCTCTGTTGTAGGCAAATTAATTTTTGAAGGCTTTTTTACAGCTTATTAAAAGTTAGATTGTAAAAATAAAGACTATCTTTAAATGGTGCCTATCACTTAATAAAGATAGTCTTATTTTTTTATAAAACTGCAAAATACAGCACTTTTACAATAGTGCTGAGTACTTAAGACTATTGTGAGTTTGTAAGCAGCAGAGCTTTTAGTGACTGCTGATCAAGATGATAGCTTCTGTTGCAGTGATGGCATGTCATTTCAATACCATTTTCATCTGCTGCAATATCCTCAAGTTCTGCATGAGAGAGGGTGGCAAGTGAGTTAAGGCAGCGCTCTTTGGAGCATATGCACTTAAAATCAACCTCTGTAGGCTCAAATACTCTGACCTGCTCATGGGCAAATAGTCTGCTTAGAATTTCATTGACATCAAGCTCAATACTCTCTTTGACACTTAGTGTCTGTGAGAGAATGGATAAATGCTCAAGAGAATCAGTATTACCCTCAACATCAGGAATGATCTGCAGCATAATGCCGGCACTGGCATTTGAATCTGTATCATTGAAGATAAAGAATCTTGTTGGCAGCTGATCTGATGTAGAAAAGTACTTTTCGAAGGCCTCGGATAGATTCTGGGCCTCAAGCTCTACAATACCCTGAAAACTCTGACCGTTTTTAGGGAAGATGGCAAGGTGCAGATAGCCACCGCTGCCTATTAAATCTCTAAAAGTTGATTCATCATCGTAGATATTGTTATCAACAGTTTGACAGGAGCCGTAGAAGGTAAGATCTCTGTTGATATTCAATATAGCGTTTTTAACAGCTCTGTCACCTTTGCCGCCATGAATCTGCAGCATAATCTGACCGTCAAGCTTGAGAGTTGAGGTAATGCACACACCAAGTACAGCCAGCTCACGCATCAGCAAACAGACAGGTTTTGAGTAGTTATGATTCTCAAGAAGTCTGTCATTGGCATCAAAAATCTGAGCCAGCTCGCCTCTTACTCCGTGATTGTCAAACAGAAAACGTATAACCTGTGATTTTTTTGAAACTGTCATGTATTAAATCCTTTACTCATAATTTCTCTGCTTTAATAAAAGCAGGGCACGTCTTTCTTTCTTGTTGGGTCTATTTTCAGGGTGAGGGGCAACAAGAGCCGCCATCTTTCTAAGCTCGCCCTCTTTTTGTCTTTGCTCTATGCTCTGTGCTGTCTCTTCATAGAGATTGACTGCAACGCTTGCAGGTCCTCTTATATCTGAGATCTCTTTGATAATGACCTCTCTGCGGGAGTTGCCCTGTAGCAGTCTGACCTTGGCGCCGATTTCAACAGTTTTTGAAGGTTTGGCTCTTGAGCCGTTGTATTCAACCTTTCCGCCTTCTATCATCTGCCGTGACAGGGAGCGCGTCTTATAAAAGCGTGCTGCCCAGAGCCATTTATCGAGTCGAACCGCCTCTTGCGGATC
>Reba_p2__coassemble_1073_pt1 | contig 15990 bp, 12 predicted proteins | sample Reba_p2__metabat2_low_PE_042 | metagenome-assembled genome bin Reba_p2 | reverse complement strand
TTTTAAATAGCTTCCATTCCGCCCGTGGTGAAGGGCCTCTTCATGTTTATTTATACCTAAGCAGCTTACACTGTTCTTTTACTCATTTTTTAACACGATCTATATCACAAAATTTCAATAAAATTGTTACGGACAAACAAAAGTCAATTTATAGTTAACTTGATAAATTTGCCTTTAATAACAATAAGTTATTTCAATATTATAACATATTCCATATTCTGATTTTATTGTAAAAAATATCAAACAGTTCACAAAAAAATGCACACTTTTTACCATACATTTTAAGGCTGTCACGAAAATGTACATAGTTTATAGACATTATAATGAATATTATCTATATAAATTATAAAAGACGGAGGTTTGAGTTATGTTAGATTCATATAAGAATGAAGTTTTAGTTTGTTCACAAAATGCCGAAAGATCTGGTCTTTGCAAACACAGATCAGGTAATTTCAGCGTCAGGGTTCCAGATTCAGACTTAATCTGTATTACAGCATCTGGCTTTGATCGCATGCGCATGACCGAAAGAGATATTGTAGTTATGGATCTTGCAGGTCGCGTGGTTGAGGCTCTGACCAATTTAAAACCTACAAGTGAGGCTCTTATGCACATTGCCATATATAAAGACAGACAGGATGTGCATGCCATAGCCCATACCCACTCAACAACTGCAACTGCCTTTAGCGTTTTAAACAAGCCAATTCCGGCCATTATCTATGAGCTGTCACTGCTCAACTGCAAAGATGGCAACACCATACCTGTTGCAAAATACGGTCGTCCTGGCACCAAGGAGCTTGCTGATAACGTAATTGAGGCACTAAAGGACAGTGATGTGGCTCTTATGCAGCAGCATGGAACCATTGCTGTACATCAGGATTCTCTGCATGAAGCTGTACTGCGCTGTGAGTACATGGAGGAGCTTGCCCGCATGTATCTGACAACACTTACAGTTTTAGGTCCAGGACGTGAACCTCCTGTTGTTCCTCAAAGTGAACTGCAGAAGTGGGAATATCCAAAGGAAATCATTTTACCTTCAAAATAATCACTAACCAATGTGAGGTGTATATGAAAATTAAACAAACATTACTGGCTGTAGCATTTGGAGCCGCCGCTGTTTCTGCTTCACTGCCTGTTATGGCAGCCGACGTAAACGGCAAGGAAATTAAAATTGCCGTAGTTAGAAACTTAGCTGCAGGCGATCATACTCAGCAGTTCCTGGCAGGCTGTGTCAGCGAGGGCAAAAAGTTTGGCTACAAGGTTGATACATTCGTAACCGACGGTGTTGACTCAAGAGCGCAGGAAACTACAGCTCAGGTTATCTCAAAAGGCTATGACGGCATTATTCTGTCACACGGTCAGCTTTCATACTCCTACGATCTGTTAAAGCCAGCCGTTGACAAAGGCATTAAGGTTGTAACTTTCGATACCATGCCATTTAAAGGCGGCGATCCAAAAGGTGAGCTGTTACCTACAGTAACCTCAACTGCCCAGGATGACTATGCATTAGCCGAGCTCTCATTAGGTCAGATGATGGCTGACTTTGAGGCCAAGGGCGGCAAATACCCAATGAAAGTATTAAAGACCTTCATGGGACCAGGTGTTCCACCTCTTGACAGACGTAACACTATATACACTAAGCTTGAGAAAGAAGGCAAAATAAAGACTGTCTACACTATCTCCCCATCAGATCCAGCTAATGCACGTGGTGACGTAACCACCAAGACAGCAGCTATTCTGCCAACTTTAAGACCAGGCAAAGTAGATGCAATCTGGGGCTGCTATGATGAGCTTGCCAAGGGCGTACTGCAGGCCTTAAACGATGCCAACCGCACTGATATGCCTATGTACACCATCGACATCTCAAATGATGACATTCAGCTTATGGTCAGAAATCCAAAAGTCTGGATCTCATCTGCAGCTGTTGATCCAAAACTCATCGGTGTAGTTAATATGCGTCTTATGGCTATGAAGCTCAACAACATTCAGACTCCTGACTATTTCAACCTTGAGGCTAAGAACATTAAGACATCTGAATTAAATGAGGGTGTCACAATGGAGAATCTTGTACAAATAGTTGAAGGCTGGGGCAATGCCGATGATCCAGTTAAGGCTCTAAATACACCAGAGATTCAGAAACTCTATGTAAACAAGTAATATATTAAGGGGAACTCATGACCGTGGATAAATTTCACTTAAGCATGAAAAATATCGAGATCGAGTTCCCCGGTATTAAAGCTCTCAAAGGCGTAGACTTTAATACCGAGGGAGGAGTGATTCATGCTCTTGTAGGTGCCAACGGCGCCGGTAAATCAACACTGATGAGTGTGCTATCTGGCAGATACACACACTATACAGGAGAGATCAGTATCAACGGTCAGAACGTTGAGATACGCTCTGCCTCAGATGCCAAAAAGCTAGGACTTGAGATTGTATATCAGGAGGTGGACACAGCCCTGATACCTTATCTGTCCGTAGCTGAAAATGTCATGTTTAACAATATGGTAAACAGCATGACAGGATCTGTTGTATCCTGGAGTGAGATCAAGCGTGTCGCCAAAGAGCAGCTGGACAAGCTCAACATCACCCTTGATTTAAATGCGCATGTTGATACTCTGACCCTCGCTCAAAAGCAGATGGTTTTAATTGCAAGATGCCTTGCATCAAACTGTCGTCTTTTAATTCTTGATGAGCCTACCGCTCCTTTATCTAATACTGAAACCAAAGAACTCTTTAGAGTTGTAAGAGATTTATCCTCAAAAGGCCTGGCCATTATCTTTATATCCCATAGACTGGCCGAGCTTTATGAGATCTGCTCACAGATTACAGTTATGCGTGATGGAGCTAATGTCTGCTCCTATCCATTAACCAAAGAGATTGAGCAGAATACTATTGTCGAGCAGATGCTTGGACGTAGCTACAGTGATGCCTATCAGAAAATGGATATCAAATTAGGCAAGGAGCTGCTACGCGTTGAGCATTTAAGCGAAAGGGAAAATGCCGTACAGGATATCAACCTTTATGTAAGAGAAGGTGAGATTGTAGGCATTGCAGGTCTTGTAGGCGCCGGTAAAACTGAGCTGTGTAAAACACTCTTTGGAGCCATGCAGGCCAGAGAAGGAACCATTACCCTAGAGGGTAAAAAGGTTGACTGCTCTACCCCATATCATGCCGTACAGAACGGTTTTGCCCTCGTGCCTGAAGAGAGACGTAAAGAGGGTGTACTTATCACCGACAGCGTCTATGAAAATATATCCATTGCCGCCATTGACAGCGTGTGCAATGCCGCCAAGGTTGTAAGCGTCAGAAAACAGAAGGCTGTAGCTGACAGATATATTGAAGATCTGGGTATTAAAACACCGTCTAATGACAAGGTGGTAGCACTGCTCTCAGGTGGTAATCAGCAAAAGGTGGTGCTAGCCAAATGGTTAAACTCCAAGGCCAAGGTCTATATCTTTGATGAACCAACCAAGGGTATTGACGTAGGTGCCAAGCAGGATATGTATGTGCTGATTGAAAAGCTGGCCGCCTCTGGATGCGGAGCCATCTATGCCACATGCGAGTTTAACGAGATTTTAAGCATTTGCGACCGTATCTATGTTATGTACGACGGTCAGATTGTAAAAGAACTTTTACCTAAAGAAACTAGTGAAAAAGAGCTGTTGTTCTATTGCACAGGAGGCAGATAACATGATTGCAAAAACAATTGAACAAAATCAAAAAGAAGATCTGATAAGACAGTGCGTAGACTTCTGCATGAAGTGGGGCACCATTATAGTCACTGTGCTGGTGTTCATATTCTTCACCTTTGCCACATGGGATAGTGAGTATAATGAAAGTCTGTTTTTAACAGCAGATAACATGATTACCATCCTGCGCTCCATATCTATTATGGCCATTATTGCCATAGGCATTACCTTCTCACTGGCTGTAAACGGTATGGATCTGGCTGTAGGATCAACTGCCAATCTGGCTGATACCTTTGTTATGACTATGTTTGTCTGGTACGGCCTGTCAGTTGGTATGTCTATCACTCTGACCATTTTAGTCTGTCTGTGTGTAACTCTTGTTAACACCTTCCTCATCATCAAGATGAAGATACCAGATATGATTGCCACCTTAGCTGTTATGTTCATGCTGCAGGGTGTTGCTCTGACCTATTCAAACGGCGGCGCTATCACCGAGCGTATGATGCTACCAGACGGAACTCAGGCTCCAGGTCTTGTACCTCCATTCTTCCGCGAGTTTGGTATTGAGCCATATCTGATTATTATCATGATTGCAGTGGTAGGCTTTGCATGGTTCTTCTTAAACTTCACCAAGTACGGCAGATTCATGTATGCCATCGGCGGTAATCCTGAGGCAGCCCGTCTGTCAGGTATTCCTGTCAACAGATATAAGTTTTTAGCCTATCTGCTCTCTGCCGCTTTTGCAGCCATCGGCGGTATCTGCCTTGCAGCTCGTGTTGGTACTGCTCAGGTTGGTGCAGGTGATACCTTCTTAATGCCGGCAGTTGCCGCAGCCTTTATCGGTTACTCAATTGCTGGTGCAGGCAAACCAAATGCCTTTGGTACCCTGGTAGGTGCTGTTCTCATCGGTATTCTGGAAAATGGTCTTATTATGATGGCTGTACCTTACTATGCCATGAATATTATCAAGGGTCTGGTTCTGGCTGGTGCTCTGGCCATTACATACTCAGTTAAAAAATAAAAATGTAAAAGGAGTGATTATGTCTTTATATGATACTTATTTCCTAATGAAAGCTGATGATGTTGCAGCCTATGTTTTAAACAAACTGCCAGATTTCTTTGCACCTGATGCCAAACTCACCTGCAAGGAAATCGGTGATGGCAACCTAAATTACGTGTTCAGAGTTACAGATGAAAATTCTGGCAAAACCATTATTGTAAAGCAGGCTGCAGAAGAGCTACGTATTTCCAAGGAAATTAAAATTTCAACTGACAGAGGTCGTATCGAGTCTGAGATTTTAGGCATACAGGGTGATATCTGCCCTGGTATGGTACCTAAGGTATATCTATATGATGGTGTTATGTGCGCCTTCATCATGGAGGATATGATTGGCCACTATATGATGCGTACAGCCTTATGCGAGCACAAAATATTTCCAAAGTTTGCAGATCAGTGCTCCACCTTCCTGGCAAGAACACTGCTTCTGACCTCTGATATTGTAGATGAGCACAAGCATAAGAAGGAGCAGGTACGCCGTTTTATCAATCCACAAATCTGCGAGATTACAGAGGATCTGGTCTACTCAGAGCCATACCTTAACTACAATGATAGAAACAATGTGTTTTCACCAAATCTTGAGTTTGTGCAAAAGGAGCTCTACAGCGACAAGGCTCTGCACCTTGAGGTGGCCAAGCTTAAATTTGAGTTTATGAACAATGCCCAGTCATTAATTCATGGTGATCTGCACACAGGCTCTATTTTCATCAACGAAGAGCACTCATTCTTCTTTGACTGTGAATTTGCCTGCTATGCTCCTATGTCCTATGACATAGGCAATATCATGGCCAATCTGTTCTTTGCCTGGGCTAATGGTGATGCCACCATTGAAGATCCTGTGCACAAAGAGAAATTCTGCACCTGGTGTATTGAAACCATAGAGCAGATTCTAGATGGCTTTAAGGTTAAATTCAGCCAGCTTTATCAGGCCCATGCAACAGATCATATGGCCAAATGCAAAGGCTTTTTAGATTTCTATTTGCAAAGAGTGATTGAGGATACAGCAGGTGTTGTAGGTTTAGAGCTTATTCGTCGTACCGTAGGTATGGCCAATGTTAAGGATATAACCTCAATCAAGGATGAAAAGGCCAGAACAAGAGCAGAGCGTATTATCATAACCTACGCCAAGAACTGTATTTTAAACAGAAGCTCATTCTCCACAGGATTTGATTTTGTCTGCGCCATGAACAAGGCTATAGCTAAATTTTAGAGGATTGAAAATATGTCAATTTTAGATTACGCAACAGTAAGTCTTGATGATGAGAAAAAAGCACTGGTGATTATTGATCAGACTCTGCTGCCAAATGAAACCAAGATTTTACATTTAACCGAGCAAAAGGATATATGGCAGGCAATTTATGAGCTCAAAGTGCGCGGAGCTCCTGCTATTGGTGACGCTGCGGCCATTGGCATCTATCTTGCCGCCTGTGAGATCTTTAAGAGCAAAAAGGATTTTGACTCTTTCTATGCAGATTTTGTCAAAGCCAAAGATTATCTAGACTCTGCCCGTCCGACAGCTGTAAATCTGTCATGGGCACTAAAGCGCATGGACAAGGTGGTACAGGATAATAAAACCCTGGCCGTAGATAAGATTGTTGAGCTTTTGAAAAAAGAGGCTCAGGCTATTGTAGATGAGGATATCTGGATCTGCCGTAACATAGGTGAGTACGGTGTTACCCTGATTAAAGACGGCGATGGTCTCTTAACTCACTGCAATGCAGGTCAGCTTGCCACAGCCAAATATGGCACAGCCACTGCTCCTATGTATATAGCTCATGAAAAGGGCATGAAAATCAAGGTATTTTCAGATGAGACCAGACCTTTACTGCAAGGTGCCCGTCTTACTGCCTATGAGCTGCACAGTGCCGGTATTGATGTTACTTCAATCTGCGACAGCGCCGCTCCTACAGTAATGCGCAACGGCTGGGTACAGGAAGTCTTTGTAGGCTGTGACCGCGTAGCTGCCAACGGCGATTTTGCCAATAAGATTGGCACATCAGCTGTAGCTCTGGCTGCCAAGCGCTTTGGCATCCCATTTTATGTGTGTGCACCAACCTCAACTATAGATCTAGGCACCAAATCAGGCAGCGAGATTGTAATTGAGGAGCGTGATGGCAAAGAGGTATCACATATGTGGTATGAAAAGCCAATGATTGCAGATGGAGTGAAAATCTACAATCCTGCCTTTGACGTAACAGACCATGATCTGGTAACGGGCTTTGTGACCGAATATGGCATAGTCAAAGCTCCGTTTGAACAGGGACTTGCGGAAGTTGTCAAAAAGGCTGATAGCAAAGACAAGTAAATAGAAATCATAAAAGGATCTGCCATGTTTGACAGATCCTTTTGTTTTAAGCGGATAGATAAGATGACACAATGTATAAAAATACTGGCTGTTGCAGATCCGGCCGTTTTTGCCTTTGATGATGAAAAGCTTGATATATTCAGTGCCTTTTCCCACAAAGTTGTCTTTGAGATGCACCCATGGAGTGAATATACAAAGCTTCTGCAGCTGTCACTCTCTGGCTCTGGAGGCTATGACATAGTCATGTTCCCAGGTCACCTGTTTTTAAAGGATCTGGTTGATAACAAACAGCTAAGCCCACTTGATTTTAATGCAGATAAATTGCGCAGGGGTCTTGCCTATGACATAAAAATGCATGACAGACTCTATGCCTTTCCTGCCTTTTATGACGGACACATTATTGTCTTTAAAAAGGGAGTAAGCGCAAGGCTTGATGCTTATGACAATAAAATCATAGAGCCAGATACTTTTATCAAGCTTGCCACAGAAGATTTTAAGGGCGCCTTTAGTGTCAAAGCCGCGGCCTCTGAGATCTTCACTGACGCTCTGCCATTTTTACGCTATACACATAATGGCACAATACAGGATATCTACACACAAGATGGCCTTATTGAAAAAGCAGATGCTTTTACACAGCGTCTTGCAGCCTACTGCTCGTTAAAAGACAGCGCGCTGCCAGGTACAGACAAATTTGGCAATGAAGAGGTGGCATCTGCCCTTATCAAAGATGAGGCACAGCTTATTATAACCTGGTCAGGACAGCTGGGACTAATTGACAGACAGATGCCTTTAGATGAGGGGTATGGCTTTGCCACGCTCTCTACAGCCTGGAATGTAGCCTGGAATTTTGGACTTTTAGAGTCTTCTTGTAACAAAGAGATCTGTCATGAGCTTTTTGACTATCTGTGCTGCAGTGATATAGATAAAAAGTGTGCCTTATACTCAGGTACGCCTCTGTACAAGGATACAGTCTTTGACAGACCATGGAGCAAGGCTCTTGATCTGCTGCTTGAGCATGCCAAACCTCTGCCTTTTGCTGACAGCTCACCTGCTAAAAACGGTCTTTTATATGAGTACATATACAAAGCCTATACAGGACAGATGGATGCTACACAGGCTCTGTCAGAGGCCTTTTTAAAGATTGGTGCTATGGAGAGGTCATAGGCTTAACTTCTTGATTTGAGGCTTTAATTATTGTCATGTTGATCAATAGTTGTGCAGATTGATATATTTTGTACATAAATGCATAGTCAGTATAGATCTTATAAAAAAAGTTAATATAATTCAGTAATTTGTTAAAATTTATAAGACTTTTGCATATAAGATTAGCCTTAATTGACAGCGCAGGATTAGAGCCTCTATTTGTTTGACTAGATATGGCGATGTATAAGTCTTGGTGCATCAGTGTGCCTTAATGTGTGAGAATAGACTATGAGCTCTGATATTTCTGAAAATACATCATTATATGCTGTAGTTTACTACGAGATAAAAAAGAAAATTGAGCTTGGAGAGTATGTGTCCGGACAGAAGCTTCCAACTGAAAGGGAGCTTGCCAATATGTTCGGAGTCAGTCTCATAACAATAAGAAGAGCTATTCAGGAGCTAACTGACGAGGGCTTTATCATCAAGGTGCAGGGACGTGGCACCTTTGTTGAGCATCAGAAGCTGCAAAGATGCATAGACAGAGATTTTCAGATTTTAGGTTTTACCACAACCTGTCAGCTCAACGGTGTTAAAGCTTCAACACAGATACTCAATAGAGGTATAGCTGGAGCTAACAGCAAGGTCAGCAGGGCTCTTGGTGTTGATATAAAAAGTCCTACTATTTATCTTGAGCGTGTGTGTCTTGCAGATAATGTACCAATCATGCTTGAAAAGGGCTGGTTTTTACCTGAATTTGATTTTATGAAAGATGAGGAGCTTGAAAACAGCTCTATTATTAAAACTCTTGCATCTCATGGCGTGTATATTGATTTGGCAAGTGACAATATAATAGAGGTGGGCAGGGCTGACGCCATAGTTTCACGCTCGTTAAAGCTAGGCAAGGGCGAGCCTATTTTTATCATAAGTTCAGTTTTAAATGATAAAAGTGGCAGAAAAATCTACCTGTCAGTTGAGTATATTGCAGGCAACCGCTTTAGATTGAAACTATAGAACACCAATGCAACTAAAATTTTAAAATATGACTTAAAAAGAGTTTTATCCTGAATCTGTAAAACTCTTATCATCTATAAGTTATCCTGCCATATTCTCAATTGGCCTCTGATAGTACCAATATGTTTAGAGATTATACCTCGCTAGTTGTTTTGTTATGCTGCTCGTAAAGAGTTTTAACCTCTCTTGCCGGCAGTAAAGGTTCAGCAGCGCGGGCAAGTTTATCCACCTTAGATGAATTTTTCTTTAAAGTACCATCCTCAAGAATTGTAAAGTAATTATGACGGATCAGTGTTTCTGTCAGAATCTTAAACATAATCGGATCTGCAAATTCAGGAGAATTTGATACATCAGATGGCAGGGATTTGGCTGATTCAATGCATCTGGCAATAAATGTATCAATGTTGATTGTGCCATCATCCATCTGCTTTAGAGTTGCTACACCCACAAGATAGCGTACCAATGATGGTCTTATGCTTCTTGAGAGAATTAAAAACTCACTAAAGCCATCACCTGATATATACAGCATCTTGTCATTTTCTGTGATGTAGCCAAGCTTTATAAAAGTATCTATGTAAACCTCTATAAGGCTGTCAAGAGACTGCTCTGAGACAGGAGCATAGAGCTCATGGCGCAGGAAATAAAAGAGAGATCTTGTATGTATATTGACGTCTTTTCTTAGAATATGACCATGACGTATTAGGATGTTGGCTACTAAAGCCGGCAGGGCAAACAGATGCAGAATATTATTCTGAAAATACATAAGCTGCATGGTCTGACCGTTTGACGGACGCACAAACTTGAGATCTCCTACATCATAGGTATGGAATTTATTTAATTCAAGAGCCTGACGGATGAGAGTATTTACGTTAAGATCCTGTGGCAGTGATTTGTGACGGGCCGGATCGCATTTTAAGACCTCAAGGAACAGATTGATACAGCGGCGCAGAACATTCATGCTGACAGTTCTGTCTTCATCGTGAATCAGAGCTAAGGCGCACAGATTGATACCATTTACTGTTGCAGAATCATTTAATTTTATAATGATCTCACGTGAGAGGAGATTTACTGTTGAGTGCAGCCAGTCAGGACGTCTTAGTCCTGTAGGATCGATATCATCTTTCCATGTAGGCACATGATTTTGTAAAAACTTTGGAACAATAATTGGCTCGCCAAAAGTTACATAGCCACGTCCGTAGTAGCGCAGGCGTTTGAAGATACCAAGCAGATCCCAGGCACTTTCTTTTTGCTTTTTAATACCACCAAGCTCTCTCATGTATGAGCCAACTTCCATAACATGCTCATAACCAAGATAGGTAGGCACAAAGGCTATAGGTCTTTCTATGCCACGAAGCTGTGCTTGTACAGTCATGGAGACCATACCTGTTCGTGGAGGCAGGGTTCTGCCTGTACGTGAACGTCCTCCCTCAATGAAAAATTCTGTGGCATAGCCTCTTTCAAAGAGAATAAGCAGATATTCTCTGAACATGGCTGTATAGAATTTATCACCCTTCATCTTGCGACGTATGAAGTATGAACCGCAGCGGCGGATCAAAGGGCCTACAGGGAAGAAGTTTAAATTGTCACCAGATGCTACCTGTGGCAGAGGCAGGCCTTCATGGAAAATAACAAATGACAGCAGAATATAGTCCATGTGACTTCTGTGACATGGAATATAGATTATTTCATGACCGCTTTGTACCAGATCTCTTACTCTTTGAGCACCACGTATGGTCTGACCGTGATAGATGCGATGCCATAACAGGGATATAACTGAATTAATAAATTTCAAAAGAGGATATCTGGTATCAGCTACCATGACTTTGAAGATATGCAGGGCAGTATGCTCAAGCTCTTCATAGCTTTTTCCGCTTCTTGTCATCTCCTCCTTGATGGCAGCCACTGTGCCAGGACGCTTTAAAAGCTCCTGTATAAGTACTCTTCTGTTAGGAAAAGCCTTGCCTACAACAGCACGGGCCTTTTTTAAAAAGTACAGCGCAAGTCGTCTATTGATAATAGCCCAGTTCTTATTGACCATCTTGTGTTTAAGAGCCCTGGCTGATATTGGATCAATAAGAATGGTACAGTTGTCGCGTCCTGCAAAGGTTAGTGTCAGAAACTTGCGCCATGATGGAGTAGGTGCATCCACACCGCGGATGGCAAGTCCTTCATAACTTGGGTTTCTTGACCATAAAATAGTAACAGGAATGATCTGTATGTCCTCATCTCCATCAAGTACATTAACCCATTCCTGAAAACGTATGGAGGCATCTACAATATGAGCCTTGGAGCCAAAGAGACTTGGGCGCCTTAGATAGGCTGTACGATGCAGTTTTTTTCCATGCAGATACAGAGGTTCAAAAGGGGATGGGAGGCCAAGACTGTTGGTAAGACGCTCAAGAGTTAACATATTGCCAAGAGATGATGAGACCATAGCATAGACTATAGGCTTGCTCTTATCGATATTAAGACTCTTTAATGGCTCAAACGGTACAGGATTACAATTGGCAGTAAGCCTGATTGGCCAGTAGAAAAAGTAGCGCAGAAATTTATTTACTATAGACATGGCTCATCTCTTTATCTCATCACGTCTTAATTATAGTTTCTAAATATATAAATGGGGATTTTTCATTCTAAAAAGTGGCTTTTGAATTGAAAAATAAACAAACTTTGTGCTCTGTGTTTCATCTACGTAAAGATGCCGTGCAAATATGGCATCACAGGACAGATTATGGGCAATTAACATTAATATTTACAGGGCAAATAATGCAAACGGTGCAGGTTTGGCTGTCAATTTTTTTAAATGGTTGCAACGTGCTAAAATATGCTATGTGCTAACGGTACTTAATGTGGATAATAAAATGGATAACGCAGCAATTTTAAAAGACTCTTATAAAAAGCTTGTGCTGATGGCAGGTTTTGCTTCTGTAGCTACCGCCTGCGCTCTTATTGTAATGAAACTTATAATGTGGCTGTATTCAGGATCTTCTGCAGTACTGGCCTCACTTACAGATTCTCTTCTTGACTGCTGTGCCTCGCTTGTTAACCTTCTGGCACTAAGATTTGCCATTGCTCCTGCCGATACAGATCATAGATTCGGTCACTACAAGGCAGAGTCTCTGGCCTCTCTGGCTCAGGCTGCCTTTATAGGAGGATCTGCACTGCTGCTTATTGCCCATGGTATAGACAGGGTACGTGAGCCTCAGGAGGTTATGTATGTCAACAGCGCCATCATTGTCAGCGTCGTCTCTATTGTCATAACTCTTATTCTGGTATCGTTTCAGGCCTATGTCTACAACAAGACCAAATCTCAGGCCATAGGCGCCGATCGGTATCACTATCTGTCAGATGTGGGTTTAAATCTTGGTGTGGTAATGGCACTGGTGCTCTCAGGCTTTGGTTATATGTGGGCCGATGGTCTGTTTGCCATATTACTTGGCATCTATATTCTCTACGGCTCCTATCATATAGGCCATTCTGCCGTTTCCACCTTGCTTGATAGATCCATGAGCAAAGAGGATCATCAGAAGGTTATGCAGAGTATTCTTGATGTGCCTGGTGTGGTGTCACTGCATGATTTAAAAACAAGACAGGCAGGTCCGCAGTGTTTTATTCAGTGCCATCTGGTGCTAAGTTCAAGTATTTCATTTTTACAGGCCCATGATATTGCCAATCACGCTGAAGATGCTGTAAGAAAGCTCTTTCCTGATGCTGAAATTACCATGCACATGGAACCTGACAGTGATGAAACCTACAGAGAGGTACAGTTTATAGATCATATAACCTGTGATATCAGCCATATTCACAGTTAGGAATACTTATGAGTAAGACAAAAGAGCAGGAAATATGGGAGCTTATCGTTTCAAGAGCTCTTGAAATAGTCAAAACTGAGCCTATGTTAAAGGGGCTGATGCTAAAGGCTGTTTTAAATCGTCAGGATTTAAAGGATGGCCTTGCCGGTTTTATTTCTGCTAAGCTGCAGACAAGCCTTGTAAGCCGTCAGGAAATATATCAGACCTGCATGCAGGCCTTTACTGACAGTCCAGACATTATTGAGGCTGCCGCCTACGATCTTGAGGCTGTGGCACAGCGTGATCCTGCAGTAAATGACATATTGGTACCATTTTTATATTTAAAAGGACCGCATGCACTTGAGTCCTGGCGTGTGGCTCACTGGCTGTGGCTTAAGGGCAGACATGATTTTGCCCGTTATTTTCAGTCCATTATTTCTGATATTTTTGCTGTAGATATTCATCCGGCTGCCGTTATTGGAAAAGGAATAATGTTTGATCATGCCACAGGCATTGTTATTGGCGAAACATGTGTTATAGCCGACAATGTTTCTATTCTGCAGGATGTAACCTTAGGTGGAACCGGCAAGGAGAGCGGTGACAGACATCCTAAGATTGCAAGCGGCGTTATGATAGGAGCAGGATCAAAGGTTCTTGGTAATATCTCTATAGGTCAGGGCGCCAAGGTTGGAGCCGGATCTGTTGTGCTGGCTGATGTAAAAGAGCATACCACAGTTGCAGGTATTCCTGCTAAGGTTGTAGGTGTTCCGCGCGATATGATGCCGTCTCTTGGAATGGATCAGAACCTTGATGATGTCAAAGGCGATATCTGTAACTTGGGTTGCGGCAAGATCTGTTCAAAGACTGTCTAAATAAAAGCAGTGGCTTGCTTATAAAGACATAGGATAAGAATATGCGTATACGTGATCTTTTAAAACCAGAGTGTATAAATCTACATTTAGAACCTCAAAATAAGGATCTGACCATTGCATCTTTAGTAAACCTGATTGATAAATCAGGATGTCTTGTAGATAGCGAGCGTTTTAGACGTGCTGTTTTAGACAGAGAAAGCAAGGGCACCACTGCCCTGGGTGAGGGTGTAGCCATCCCTCATGCTAAAAGCGCAGGAGTAAAAAGACCTGCTCTTGCAGCCGCTGTTATTGCCAGTGGCACTGACTTTGATTCTCTTGATGGCAAGCCAACTCAGCTTATATTCTTAATTGCATCACCACATCATGCCTCAAATGAACATCTTGATGTGCTGGCCCATCTTTCTTCTATGCTTATAGATGAAAATTTCAGAAAGTCTTTAATCGAGGCTACAAGTGTTGAGGATTTTTTAAAATGCATTGATATTGCCGAGGGCAACTGCTTTGATGGCAGGGGCGAGATCCTTGATGACACCAATGTAAGTGCACAGTATCAGGAGCAAAATGAGTGCACTGACAAGATAAGTACAGATAATACTCAGGAGATACAGGAAAAACGCGAAACCACTGCTGCTAACAGATCTTATGATCTTGTAGCTGTTACAGCCTGTCCTGCAGGTCTGTCACATACTTATATGGCTGCTGAGGCCCTTGAGCACAAGGCCCGTGAAATGGGTCTTAGCATCAAGGTTGAAACTGATGGAGCCGCCGGCAACAGAAATAAACTTCTGCCAGAGGAAATTGCCAAAGCCAAGGCTGTTATTGTGGCTGCAGACAGAGCGGTTACCATGGATCGCTTTGTAGGTAAAAAGCTTATCAGAACCGGTGTGGTCGATGGCGTAAGACAGCCTGAGAATCTAATAAAGATGGCTCTTGATCCAGCCTGCCCTGTGTACAAAGCCACCATGCAGGTTGAGTCAAGCTCCATTGCTGCCAAGATGTACAGACATCTTATGTCAGGTCTTACCTATATTCTGCCATTAGTAGCTACAGCAGGTATTCTCTCATCACTTGCCAACTTTACAATTCTGTATGGCAGTAATACAGCTTTATTTCTTGACTCCATAGGTACCAATATAGGCTCGCTCATAATACCCGTTTTTGCAGCTTTTATTGCCTTTTCCATGGCTGGACGTACAGGTCTTGTGGCTGGCTTTACAGGAGGCATTGTCTCTTCTATTTCCAATACTGGTATTTTGGGAGCTCTGGTCAACGGCTTTGTTGGTGGCTCTATAGCCTTTTTGGTCTCAACAGTGCTGATGCGCCTTGTCAAAGGTCATGATGCTCTGCTTGCTCTTTTATTTTATCCACTGATAGGAGCTATAGGTACAACCATTGTGGCGCAGGTGGTGGTCAACCCTGTCTGCTCGTTTTTAGATACATATATCTATATATTTCTCACCTCGGCACCTGCCTTCAATCTTGCCATTGTAGGAGCTATTCTTGCAGGTATGATGGCAGCTGATATGGGCGGTCCATTTAATAAACTTGCCTATGCCTGCGGTGTGCTGATGCTGGCTAATACCCTGCCAAATCTTGGGGTGGTGGCAAGCATTATGGGTACAGTGATGCTCGGAGGCATGGTGCCTCCAATAGCTGCAGGACTTGCAAGCATCATCTATAAAAAAGGCTTTAGTCAAAAAGAGCGCGAGCTTAAATATATATCTGTTCTAAAAGGTCTTCTGTTCATTACCGAGGCTGTAATTCCCTATATGCAGGTCAACCCTCTGCTCATGCGTCTTACCTGTATTGCAGGTGCAGCTAGTGCCGGAGCCATGTGTATGTATTTTAAAGCAGCTATCTATGCTCCGCATGGTGGTATTTTTGTAATACCTATAAGCAATAATCCTCTAGCTTATGTACTCTCACTGTGTGTAGGTGTAGGAGTAAGCACTATTTTGTGTATAATTGTGCGCTATTATCTTGTGACGAAGCAAAAAATTTAAGAATCTTTTAACTTTTATGATAAAGTTTAGCGGTATTTTTATTAGGTACTCATATAAAAGAGTTAATATATAAGGATACTTTTAAAAAATATTTACAAAAATACAGTTGAGGCATCTATGTC
>Reba_p2__coassemble_1069_pt1 | contig 16024 bp, 17 predicted proteins | sample Reba_p2__metabat2_low_PE_042 | metagenome-assembled genome bin Reba_p2 | reverse complement strand
ATATCTGATGAAGGGCCCACGCATGAACTTTGCAGTGGTTCAGTTCCAGCCAGGTCAGGACTTTACTGCCCACTATCACAACATTATGGAAGAGAACTTCTATATTCTAGAAGGTGAAATTGATATTGTAGTGGACGGCAAGGTAAATCACCTTAAAAAAGGTGACTTCATTCATATCGAGCCTGGTGAGATTCATTACTGTATCAATCGCTATGACAAGAAGATTGTTATGATTTCAACCCTGGCTCCATTCCAGGAAGTTGATAAAGTTGAAGTCAAGGATTACAAATACTGATTGATTCACCCATGATAAAAAGGCCACCTGCGTGGCCTTTTTAACTTAACAGGTTTTAAGAACGTTCTTGATTTCCTCAAGCGTGCCTTCAAACACGGATCCAAATTCGCAAACATCAAGGCAGGCGCCACATTCCACACACAAATCAGGATCGACAATAAAATGTCCCTTTTCATCCTGATAAATAGCATCACAAGGGCATGCATCCTTGCATACACCGCATTCTGTACAATCTACTGGATCTATAGCAAACATGTTTTTTCCGTTATTAAAAGTCTTTTCAAATAAGCGTTATAATACGACAATTGTTCTAAAATATTGGGCGAAAATTTATCATGGGTATGATAGCAGAAAACATTGATATTATAGTAAAAAAAATTAATACCTGCAGGCTTGAGTGCCACAGAGATGATACAGTATCCCTGCTTTGTGTCTCAAAGACCAAGCCACTTGAAGATATCAAGGCTGCATATGATGCAGGACAGAGACACTTTGGTGAAAACTATGTGCAGGAGGCTGCCCTTAAAATTGAGCAGTTTAAACAAAACTACGGCCTGTCAGATATTAAATGGCACTTTATAGGACCTATTCAGAGCAACAAGAGTAAAACAGTTGCCAATATCTTTGATATGGTCGAATCTGTAGACAGAGAAAAGATAGCCAGACGTTTAAATGAGCAGCGTGATGAGAACCTTCCGGCGCTTGATATACTTGTACAAGTCAATATCTCTGATGAGGCACAAAAGTCTGGCTGCGCCATAGCGAATGTAGACTCCCTTGTCACATATATCAAAGACAACTGCCCTAAACTAAGATTACGCGGTTTTATGGTCATAGCGCTTGATACTCAGGACATAGCGGAGATCAAAAGAGAATTTTTAAAAATAAGAGATATTTTTAATACTTATAAAGAAAAATACAAACATTTTGACACCCTATCCATGGGTATGACTTCCGATATGGAGTGCGCTATTGAATGCGGCTCCACACAGGTGCGTATTGGCAGCGCCATCTTTGGCAGCCGCAATTACACAAAGGAATAAAATATGTTAAAACTAGGCTTCATTGGTGGAGGCAATATGGCCTCCTGCATTATAAATGCCATTTCCTCTTTAAAAAGAGAGCATACTATATCTGTAAGCGGCCCCCATCTTGAAAAGCTTGAAAAGTTCAAAAGCATGGGTCATCACATTGGCACTGACAATGTGCTCTGCGCCAAAGAATCAGATATCATCTTTTTAGGAGTAAAACCTCAGATTCTAGGCTCTGTGTTACGGGATCTTAAAGATAAAGGCATTGATTTTTCACAAAAACTTGTCATTTCTATGGCTGTAGGCTTTTCGTGCTCATCTATTGAAGATATTACCAAAAGCAATAAGACTGTGCGTATTATGCCAAATACCCCATCAAGTCTTGGACTTGGTGTCACCGCCATTTATTTTGACAGCGGTGTAGGTACAGAGCAAAAGGATCTGACATATGAGCTTCTTGCAGGACTTGGTCTTAATGTAACTGTAGATAATGAGGAGCAGATCACGCTGCTAGGTGCCCTTACCGGTTCAGGCCCTGCCTTTCTCTACAGATTTTTAGAAAGTTTATGTACAATAGCAACAGAGCATGGTCTTGATGCAGTGCAGAGCAGAAATCTGATGCAGATGTTGATAAAAGGGACAGCTGCTATGATTGAGCACAATGCACAAAGTTCACTTGCTCAGCTGCGTGAGGCTGTAACATCAAAAGGCGGTACCACCTTTGAGGGGCTTAAGGTCATGCAGACAAGGAATTTTGACGCTATGATGCATGAGGTTATAGATGCCTGCATCAGACGTTCCCACGAACTTGAAGAAACACTAAAGGATAAATAATGCCACTTTTACAACTTGTTGCCAAAGCACTTATAATGCTTTTTCTGCTGCGCTTTTTAATACAGCTGTCAAATGCCTACTATTTCAGTCCGCTCGTACAGTCTGTAGTCAAGCTTACCAATCCTGTGTGCAATCTGCCAGGTCTGTCAAAGATACGCTTAGGCCGGGTCTATCTGTCACCTCTTATTGCTGCTCTTGCCGTTGATCTTATATTCTGGCTATGTGTCAAACTCTTTACCAGACTGCCCATACCTGTCTTTGATATTCTGACCTTTACTGTACTGCAGACAGTAAAAACCTTTGGAGTCCTTGTAATATCACTGCTTTTAATACAGGCTTTGACCTCATGGCTGCCAAGCACCAGAAATATAAGTGAAACCGTAGGTCAGATAACCTATCCTCTAGTGTCTCCAATACAGAAAATAATTCCACCTATCGGCATGATTGATATATCTCTTATGATTGTGCTGCTGGTGATTTTTGCCATCAACAGACTAATGACCTCCTGGCTGGGCCCTATCTGGATCATGCTATAATTTCTTATTTTGCAGGAGATAATGCGATCTCCTGCACACTTTTGATGCTATATTTAATTATCTAATTTATCTTTTCCCTGCCATTCTAAAATAAAATTTCTTAAAAACTTGTTAAATATCAAATTTTACCTAAGGTAGGTTTTTGTCTTTTTAGTAATTTTTATCAAATTTTAGATAAAAAGTTAATGATCTCTTGATACGGCTGTCTTAGAATAGTGATACATAACAAACTTTAAATTTTAAATTTCAGGGTTGCATATTTCACTGTCATGTTCTTATGACGTATATACCCATATAAGATCTAGAGGCTTATCATGTCCATATTTATGAATATGTCAATAAAAGCCAAACTTTTAAGTGGCTTTTTCTTTGTCATTATTATTCTTTCAATAGTTGGAATTATATCCATCACCTCCATCAACACCACTCTTAAAGTAGAAGAGAGACTCAAAACGACAATTTCTCAGGACATGGGGCGTACCATTCACTTGTATGGCAAATACAATGCTGTACATAAATGGTTGCACCAGCTACAGGCCAATCCAAGTTCTCAGCTTGTAGCCCAGGGTAAACAGTACGTTGCTGAAATGCTAGAAGCTCTAGATAAAGCTGACAGTGGTGCACCTCCTGTAATTTTTATCGAAAAGGTTACAGAAACCCGCGCGACCATGAGAGATCTTGCCAACAAAATCAACGGCAGATTTATTACTCTTTTAGAGCAGGGCAAATATGAAGAGGCTGACGCTGAATTCTTAAATACTGTTCTTGCCCCATCATCAAAGTCCAATATGCTCTTTTCAGGACTTATCAACAGCTATCAGGATGTAGTAGAGGATGAGGTTAAAAATCTTAACCTAAGAGGCCCTCTGTACACAGTGATAATCCTGACTATTGTAGGAATGATCCTTGCAGTTATTACTGCCATCATGATTGCCAACTACATCGTTAAACATACACATAGCATTATGAACATGTCCAAATCCATTCAGGATGGCGACTTCATGATCAAGATGGATGAGAACGATATACCAAACGATGAGATAGGCGATATCTACAGATCTAACCTTGCCATTGTACAAACCCTCTCTGAGTCAGTAGCCAAGGTCATGGCCACATCAGAGGTTCTGCGTAAGTACTCAAAAGAACTCAACGAGGCCTCATGGAATATCAACCATGGTGCTAGTGTTGCCGAGAATCAGTCTATTACCATTGCAGCTGCAGCCGATGAGATGGTTTCAACCACATCAGATATTGCCAAGAACTGCCATATTGCCTCAGAGACATCTGAAATTACCAAGAATGAGACCGTTACCGGTGTGGATAAGGTTCGTACAACTGTATCACGTATCAGAGAGCAGAGCGTTCTGACCCGTGAGGATGCTGATAAGGTTATGCGTCTTGCCGAGCAGAGCCAGAAGATTGGTTCCATCGTTGGCACAATTGATGAGATTGCAGCTCAAACCAACCTCTTAGCCCTTAACGCCGCTATTGAGGCTGCCCGTGCCGGTGAGGCAGGTCGAGGCTTTGCTGTGGTTGCCGATGAGGTTCGTGCTCTTGCCTCACGTACCTCAAAATCAACTCAGGAAATTACAGCCATGGTACGCTCTATTCAGGATGATTCCAAGACTGCCACTGACTCTATGAATGAGTCTGTAACACAGATGGAAGAGGTAGCAGAGAGAGCCGGTGAGCTTGAGTCATCACTCAACACCATCTTAAACAGCGTCAACGATGTTAACTCACAGATTACTCAGATTGCTACAGCAGCTGAGGAGCAGACTACTGCCACATCTGAGATTTCATCCAACATGCAGGGTATTACCGAGTCAGCTCAGAAGTCATGCTCAATCTCTGAGCATGCTGTTAAGATTTCAGACTTTGCTGTTGAGCTTATCGATAATATCGAAAAAGATCTGCGCTTCTTCAAGATTGACTCAAGCAAGATTAAATCCTACATCAGCGATTTAGAAAAGAGCTCAGTCCAATAACAAACTTATTATCGCTGCCCTAAGGCAGATTAGATCACAAACGGCCGGAGTATTCCGGCCTTTTTGCATCATTTAGGCTCTCATTTGCGGTGCAAATACCAATTTTTATAACACTCTTATTTTTTTATCCTGTAAATATAGTATAACTAAGAGCAAGGTATAAAAATCACACAAGGATATGCCTATGCAGCGTGATATAAACAGTTTTTCTGCCAAAAAATCCGTACTTGCCATCTGCTATGATTTTGATAAAACCCTAACCCCTGATGATATGCAGGCTCAGGGCTTTATTCAGTCTGTGCAAAAGGGCAAGGATGTAGAAAGCTTCTGGGAAGAGTCCAACAAACTGGCCCGTGAAAACGGCATGGACTCAAACCTTGCCTATATGTACCTTATGGTTACAAAGTCTCGCGGCAATAATTATCTGACCCGCCGTCTGCTGCAGGAGTATGGCTCCAAAGTAAAACTCTTCAACGGTGTTGAAACCTGGTTTGATCGTATCAATGCCTATGGTAAAGAGCACAATGTGGAAATTGAGCATTACATTATCTCATCAGGTCTTAAGGAAATGATTGAAGGCACAAGTATTGCCCATGTCTTTAAAGCCATCTATGCAAGCAGCTTTCTTTATGATAAAGATGATGTTGCAGTATGGCCGGCCCAGGCTATTAATTACACCTCCAAAACACAGTTTTTATTCCGTGTTGAAAAAGGTGCGCTTGATGTCAACGACCCAAGAGTCAATGAATATATTCCTGAGGGTAAATATAAGGCTCCTTTTAGAAATATAGTCTATATAGGTGACAGTGAAACTGACATTCCTTGCATGAAACTTGTCAATAACTTTGGCGGTCATTCAATAGGTGTCTATAATCCTCTTAATGACAACCGCATTAAAGTGTATAAGATGCTAAGGGATAACAGAATCAAATACTTTACCCCTGCCGATTATTCACAAAACAGTGAACTAGATATTCTTATCAAGAAGATAATTGATAAAACAGCAACCTATGAGGTGCTTGAGCGCTGGCATCTGTCCAATAAAGAAGAAGCCTATTCAGAGTTTGACAGTTAGCCTACAACCTGCAGGTTTTATGCCTGCAGGTCAGATAAGGTTATTCAAGCACAAAGTCATCGACAGTCTCACTTTGCTCTACAACTGTATCATCCTTTTTAGCCTTTATTACCTCAATATCACTTACCTTCTGATAGGAGCGCGGCAGTGTGGTGCCAGAGCTGGTACGGCTCTGCTTTCTTTGCTGCATATCATCTTTTGATATTTTAAGTATGCGCTTGCCAGAGTGTACAACAATACTGTCGTTCTCGCCCACCACTTTTGCCACAGCAATACCGTCAATGCCAACATCAAGTTTGTTCTTGGAAATTGATATCATCTTGTTGCCCTTGCCGCGGCCAAGTACAGGCAGCTCCTTGGCATCATAGATTAGAATTTTACCTTGCTTTGATGCTACCACAATCAGATCGCTGTCAAGATCATTAAGACGGCATGGCTCCATAAGCTTTGTATCTTCAGTTAAAGTTACAACATTGCGACCGCTCTTAACTCTTGAGATTAAATCATCATAAGAGCAGATAAAGCCGTAGGCCCTGTCGGTATAGAGCATATATCTGTCATTTGGAGTACCGCAGATGACATATATGGCAAACTCACCAGGAGAGAGATTTGCCTTTGAGGTCAATGGCTCACCCTGTCCTCTGGCCGATGGCAGATCTCTTATATCCACAGTATAGGCTCGTCCCAGATTGGTTATAAATACAGCCTGCCCATTTGAGCGTCCTGTAGCCTGGGAGAGGAACTCATCACCGCTTCTGTAAGCCATACTCTTGGCATCAACATCTGCTCCGGTTGCGGCTCTGACCCATCCCATTTTTGAGAGTATAACTGTCATTGGAGTGCTTGGTGTTAAATCGTCAACAGAGATTTCAACAGCCTCTGATCTTTCAACTATAGGACATAGTCTTTCATCTCCGTAAACCTTGGCGTCAGCTGCAATTTCCTTTTTAATGAAATTATTGAGCTTGGTTTTTGAGTTGAGCAAACCCTCTAGCTTCTTCTTTTCAGCCTCAAGTTTTTTCTGCTCATCCTTGATCTTCATTTCCTCAAGGCGGGCCAGCTGCTTGAGTCTGGTCTCTAAAATATATTCAACCTGTTCATCGCTTAAATTAAAACGCTGTTTAAGCTCTGTATGAGGATCGTCCTCTTCTCTTATGATACGTATAACTTCATCAAGATTTAAAAAGACAATTAAAAGTCCCTCAAGCAGATGCAGTCTTTTGTTTACAGCTACAAGGCGTGAGTTTAATCTTTTACTTACTGTATCTACTCTAAAGGCTATCCACTCAGATAATATGGTTTTTAAATCTTTAACTGCAGGTTTGCCGTCAAGACCCAGGATATTTAAATTAACCCTATAGGTTTTCTCCAAATCTGTTGTAGCAAAAAGATGGCTCATGAGCGCATCAACATCTACTCTGTTGGAGCGCGGAACTATGATAAGACGGCATGGATTGTTATGATCAGAGGCATTTATCAGATCTGAAACCAAAGGCAGTTTCTTTTTGACCATAAGCTCTGCAATCTGCTTTTCTATGGTACCGCCTGCTACCTGATACGGCAGAGTTTTAATAACTATGCCCTCCTTTTCCATTTCATAGGTAGCACGCATTCTTATTATGCCGCGACCAGTCTCATAGAGCTTTTGCAGTTCGCTGGCAGGTGTGATTATTTCAGCTGCACATGGATAGTCAGGGCCCTTAATATATTCCATTAAATCACTGACACTGCAGTCTTCATGATCCATAAGATAAATTGCAGCCTGTGCCACCTCAAGTACATTGTGAGGCGGAATATCAGTGGCCATGCCTACAGCAATACCTGTGGTGCCATTGAGTAAAATGGTTGGCAGTCTTGATGGCAGAGCCTTTGGCTCAACAGTTGTACCATCAAAGTTTGGTATAAATTCAACGCATCCTGCGTTTAAATCCTCTAAAAGAACATCTGAAAATGTTGCAAGGCGTGATTCTGTATATCGCATGGCGGCAAAAGACTTTGGCTCTTCAACATCACCCCAGTTACCCTGTCCGTCAACTAGAGGATATCTGTAGGCAAAAGGCTGAGCCATAAGCACCATAGCCTCATAACAGGCACTGTCTCCGTGCGGATGATACTTACCTAATACCTCACCCACAGTTCTTGCTGATTTTACATGCTTGGCCTTAGGTCCTATACCTAATTTAGCCATAGCATACACAATGCGTCTTTGAACCGGTTTCATTCCATCACTGACAGATGGCAGAGCTCTGTCGCGGATTACATTCATGGAGTAATTAAGATAGGCACTTTCAGCAAACTCTGACAGCGCCATGGTCTCTACACCATCAAGGCTCAAATCTTTTTCTTTATTGTCGCTCATTTTATTTACTTACTTGTATCAATGTGCTTTAGAGCACCATCTAATCACAGATCAAATATCATCTTGCAAAATTGTTTTGTTCAGAGTGCTAAATTAAATTGAACCTACTTTACATTAGTAACCCTAAAGTACCACATTAAATATATAAAAGTGAAGGATAATGGATAAGAACGTAGCATTTTAATCACGCCTTCATAAGTTAATGCTTGCATACTTTTACCATCGATTTCACTGTCTCTTATAAATGTATGAATATCATGGACAATTGTATCTATTCCTTCATCACCTCGTTTAAAACTATCCGTGACAGATATGTCCTTATCAGCAGCACAATCTGTTTTATCGCACCTGCCTTTGTTTTCAAGTGTCTTGGTCAAATTGTAATCTATACATTTTGTTATTTCATATAATGTCGACTTTGATCCAGTCGGCAGTGAGCTAATATAGTACTGTGTATTAATCTGACTTTTAAGAGCTTTACCATTTTTGAAATTAGTTGTTGTTTGCGTGTATACAGCTATACTGTTTAGATTGGCGTACAAATCTCTCAAATCCTTATCAAGAATTGAGCCATCAAATATGCTCAGTGTTGTTTTACTTTTGCAAAAGTCTGTGCTCATATCTGATGTTACGCTCATATCATAATTTACAGAAGCCTCTTTAATAATTTGTTCCAGTCTCTTGGTAAACTTTCTGTGAATATGCTTTTTTACAGGAAGAAGATATTCTCCACCTCCTTGTATAATTTTTGTGGCAAACTGAGGGTTACTGTTATATGCATCTGACATAATTATTCTATCTTGCACATCAATATTGACCAGCTTTTGTAAGGCAGCAAGACCTTCATTGTCCTCATGTTTTATTACAAAATAATCTATGGCTATTTTTTCACTGAGTTCATAAAGGTAAACATCAACTTTCCTGCCCGACTTACCACGCTCTTTAAGATTTGCGTCTGTAAATAATCTACTACCATCAAAATATAGAGTTCGTCTGTATGGGAACAAAATAAACTGCTTAAATTTAGGATCATCCTTTGCAGCTAAGCTTATTTCTACTGAATGCTGTAAATGCTTGCCAATATACTCGTAAAAAAACTCACGACAGAGCTTTACATCAAATATGCTCAAAACTCTATGTATTTTGGCAACTGTCAGTAATTCCCCATTTTTAGGCATGCCATCAAATAATGTATGTAGTGCCAGATAATGTTTTGAGTAAAACTTAGCAATCTCGCTAGCTTTACTATATCCATGAAGCTTTGCACAGAGAATAACTAACAACAGTGCATCAGCACAAAATGAGTCTTGAGCATTAAATTCCTGTGCCTGAAACAAAGCCCTGACTCTCATTTGAAAAAACAGTAATTTATCGAGTTTATCATGCTCAAGCTTTTCTATCATCTCATCTAGTGCAACAAGCTCAAATTTAATCTCTTCATTTATTTTTTTTATAATATCTTCCTTTTTGCTCTTTGCAAAAAGGCTAGAATCCCGATCTAATTGCTCCTCTACACATTTTTGATTTATGCGCAGGCTCTTAAATGAGGTAAGATCTAGCTGCTTAGAGGATTTTAATTTAGGGCTTTCATTACCCATCATTTCTTGAAGATCACTTATATCTATCATAGCTACCTAAAACATATTTAAATTAACATCAATGGGACGAATTGCTAAAAACCTCTACAAACTGCTGTCCAATTTTATCAATACTAAAACTTATTTCTTTTTATAAATACACATAAAACTATTATAGATAAAATTTATTTCAAACCGAAGGAAGCATGGACAAGAGCTTATCCTAGTTTAAACAAAAGTGGGATAAACTATACCAATAATATGCCAATTCTTTTCGTTTTACGTGTGTTAAAGTAGCTGGCGAAGTATAATAGCATTTGTTCTTGCTGTATTTTATCAGCTTTTAACTTCAATTAAAAAACAGGCTATTCATTCAATGAAATATATTTTATTTATTTTATTTTCTCTGACTCTATCCACTTGTCCATCATATGCAGCACAAAATGAGCAAGACGTAATTACTAATGCTCTTCTTGAAACTATAGTCTATGACAGTGATTTTGATTATACAAAGCTCAAACGTTTTTCTAATCTGCAAATCTATCCACGCGGCTACAGAGCACCTAAACATTTAGTTGATCATGTCATTGTAAATAAAGGCCACAAACAGATGTTTTTAATGAAGGATGACAAGGTAATAAGAAAATACTGGATTGCCCTTTCAGATAAACCTGTAGGCCATAAGCAGTATGAAGGCGACAAGCGTACTCCTGAGGGCACATATACTCTTGACTATATCAAGGAGAACTCAGTTTATTACCGCGCCTTCCATATCTCATATCCAAACAGTGAGGATATAAAAAGAGCCAGAGCTATGGGTAAAAGACCTGGCGGCATGATTATGGTTCATGGTCAGCCATCTAACAGAAGCGAGTATCACGACTCTGTGCAGAGATCGGACTGGACCAACGGCTGTATTGCCATATTAAATCCGGAGATGGATGAATTTATTTCCCTAGTTGATCCAGGTACCCCTATTACCATACAGCCTTAAATGGGCTGCCTTTGGTCATAACAATTTTACAGTGCCTGATCTGTTCAGACTCAGGCCTGTCTTTAGTCAAATCGTAAATAAAACCTGCAATTGTAGTCACACCCTGTCCGCCTTTACCGGGAATAGGCTCAAAAATAGCATAGCCACAGACTATATCCTCTGCCTCGAAATTGTCCTCTTTGCTCACAGAGTTAAAAAAGGTATAGTCTATGTCTCTAAGATAGGTAATACTTATAAAGAATCTGCCATCCTCAAGCATTCGTACATAACGGTTCTTTAAGGACTTATCAGGGCATTGCAGTATACTTTCACGAACGTATGTATTAATCTGACGCAAAAGCTCCATTCTATAAGCTTTATCTAATTGTTCTATATCAACCACAGCTCTTTCCTATAAACATAAAATAACAGTACTTGCATTATCCTCATCATCGTCTAAATCATAGACTATATAGGCAACATGAATTAAATCATGATCAAGAGGCTCTTCCTCTCCTGCAGGAGCAAATGACATCTGTCCGAAAATGACATTGCGCTCTTCTACATTATTGGTAAATACATATTCATCCAATAGATCGTGATCATAGGTATCAAAGAAGGTAACTGACAACTCATAGTCTTCATTGTTCAAATAATACGAATATCTGTCTATAGTATCCTGATCATGGCACTGTTCGATGGTAACAGTAACAGCATCAGACATATCCTCAATTATCTTCTGCTGCATATCTTCATCTAAACTATAAAAGTCGAGCATATCAATTCACCTAAAGCATCATAACAATAAGCACAGCATATACTATGTCCGTGCCTTTATATCTGCTACAAGAATATATTAAATCATCATTATGTTTCAAGCAGATAGTTTCTAAAGATGATTTTAATGAAGCTTACTGTCAGATAGATGGAGATAAAAAGCTGTTTGTAAAAGAGCAAAGAGTGTATGTCAGGCCATGCAGATCTTTACAGCTCAAAGCCTATAATTAAAAGTACTGCAGTTTGAAAACCTTTGCGCCTTTAATAGAAAAGGCCGTAAAACGGCCTTTTTAAATTAATTTGAAACATCCAAATCTGCTGGAGGCCAGTGCTCCAGACGCATACCTAAGGTCAGACCTCTTTCTGCAAGAACATCCTTGATCTCGGTTAATGACTTCTTACCGAGATTTGGAGTCTTGAGAAGCTCAACTTCAGTACGCTGAACTAAATCACCAATATACTTGATATTCTCTGTCTTCAGACAGTTTGCAGATCTTACTGTCAGATCAAGATCATCTACTGGGCACAGTAGTTTTGGATCAATTAGTGGACGGAATGAAGAATCCTCAGCAGGTGCAACTGAATTCTTGATATCCACAAATGAATTTAACTGATCAGCAAAAATAGTAGCTGCAACAGATATTGCATCCTTTGGATCAATAGTACCGTTGGTCTCAATATCAAAGATCAGCTGTTCTTTTTCATCATTGATTGGAGCTGTCTTAACTGCAACGTTCAGTACTGGGCAGTATGAGGCGTCAAGCAGTAAGCGACCAATAAATCTATCTTCGCCATCTAATGGAATCTGAGTGGCAGCAGGTACATAACCACGACCGCGTGAAATGTGAATACGCATATTTAAAGTGGTCTTTGGATCTGTGATATGGCACAGAACGAGATCTGGATTTCTAATCTCGATACCTGTTGGACAGATAATATCGCCAGCAGTAACTGGACCAATGCCGCTCTTGTTGATGCTCAGCACTGGTAACTGCTGTGGTACGGAATCACAGTAAACTGCGACTTCCTTTAGTTGTAAAAGAATGAGAAGGATATCTTCCTGGACACCTTCTAAAGCACTATACTCGTGAACAACACCATCTATCTCAACCTGAGTAATTGCATAACCTGGTATGGTTGAGAGCATGATACGACGTAATGCAGTTCCCAAAACCTGGGCGTAGTGTGGCTCAAAAGGCTCTAGTGTTACTCTAGAAACATTCTTAGATAGAGTCACTACTTCCTTGATGTTGGGCCTTAGAATATCATTAACTTGATCCAAGGTTCTACCCTCATATTAGAATTCTGTCAATGTACAATGATAAAAGGGTACCTACCTAGGCAGGCACCCATATAAAGTCTGAACTATTATTCAGCTTTGTCCTGAGCCTCAGAAGCGGCTGGACGATCAGTTAACATGATGTAGGCCATTGGAGCCTGATCGCCTGGACGGAAACCACACTTTAAAATACGTGTGTAACCACCTGGACGATTTGCTGAAAGCTTACCAACCTGGGTGAACAGCTTGGCAACAACAGCATCATCACGAACGCGTGAAAATACCAGACGACGGTTTGCTACTGTATCTTCTTTTGCAATTGTAATTAAGCGCTCAACAAAGCGACGTAATTCCTTTGCCTTTGGCAAAGTGGTCTTGATGCACTCGTGGGTAATGAGAGCATTTGCAAGATTGCGATATAGCGCAGCGCGATGTGCAGAGGTGCGACCTAAGTGACGGCCACTTAAACGATGACGCATATCTTTATTCCTTCCTGTAAACGGTTATTATCTTGGTTGACGTAAAGTTGGTGGCGGCCAGTTGGCAAGACGCATACCTAGGGATAAACCCCTCTGAGCAAGAACGTCTTTAATTTCAGTTAAAGACTTCTTACCAAGGTTAGGTGTCTTGAGCAGCTCCACCTCAGTACGTTGAACCAAATCGCCGATGTAGTATATTTGCTCTGCCTTAAGGCAGTTTGCTGAGCGAACAGTAAGCTCGAGATCTTCAACTGACAGCATAAGTACTGGATCAGGAAGCGGAGGAGCACTTGGAGCAACAGCTCTTTCAGTAACGTCCTCTTTATCAACCAGATTAACCAGATGTCCTGTAATTAACTCAGAACCCTGCATAAGTGCCTGATCAGGAGTTATAGCACCGTTGGTCTCGATTTCGATAACCAGACGGTCAAGATCTGTTCTTTGCTCAACACGAGCGGATTCCACTTCGTATACAAATCTGCGAATTGGGCAGAATGCAGCATCAATTAGAATTTCTCTTTCATCCTTTGGTGGGATGTGTTCTTCTGATGATGCTAATACATATCCACGTCCAAATACGACGCGAAGTTTCATCGACAACGAAGCCTTGGCACCTTTTAAGGTGCAGATAGTAGCGTCTGGATTTACAGCTTTGATATAAGCCGGACCATCAATATCAGATACCTTGACAGCACCCTCACCCTGCTTGTAAATGCTCAGCCATACAGGACCTGTATAAGGCTGATCAGAAGTAAAGGCAAGAGTCTTAAGGTTCATAACAACTTCAATAATTGACTCTTGAAGGTCTTCCTTAACGCTATAAATATCAGCAACTCCATCCATCTGGAATGCATCAACTGCATAACCAGAGAGGGTCTTTAGTAAAATACCGCTTAATGCAACGCCTATGGTATTACCAAAACCGCGCTCTAATGGCTCAAGCACAACACGTGCATGATTAGGACCCAGATCGGTAAAACCTACAGCCTTTGGCTTTAGCAGTTCACAAATTGACACTATTGATACCCCACTTAAATAATGGTGCTGGCATGGTTGCCGTTATTACTTAGAGTACAACTCGACGATGAGCTGTTCCTTGATATCAGCAGGAAGCTCAGCGCGCTCAGGCTTGCTCTTGAATGTACCCTTCATAGCGTTATGATCAACATCAATCCATGTAGGTTTCAGTGCACGCTGGCCTGAGAGGTCGATTGCTGCCTTAATACGTAACTGCTTCTTGGCTTTCTCGCGAACAGCAATAACGTCTGAAGGCTGTACCTGGTAGGATGGAATGTTTACTACACGATCATTTACAGTAATAGCTTTATGACTTACCAGCTGACGGGACTCCATGCGGGTAGAACCAAAACCCATACGATAAACTACGTTATCAAGACGGGCCTCAAGTAACTGCAGGAGGTTCTCACCAGTATTGCCTGGCATATTAGAAGCTTTAATGTAATAGTTACGGAACTGACGCTCGAGAACACCGTAAATACGACGTACTTTCTGTTTCTCACGTAACTGCATGCCGTAGTCTGAAAGGCGGGCTTTATTAGCGCCGTGCTGACCTGGTGCAGTATCTAATTTGCACTTTGACTCAATTGCACGAACACCTGACTTTAAGAATAGGTCAACGCCTTCACGACGGCTTAATTTCAGGGCTGGGCCAGTGTATTTTGCCATTTATCTTTCTCCAGAAATCTTAGCTGTCAGGTTATACGCGACGCTTTTTAGGCGGACGACAACCGTTGTGTGGAATCGGAGTAACATCAGTGATGTTGGTAATCTTATATCCGATTGCATTTAATGCACGAATTGATGACTCGCGGCCAGGACCAGGTCCTTTAACTAAAACTTCAAGGTTCTTAACACCGTACTCTTTAGCAGCCTCACCTGCACGCTCAGCAGCAACCTGGGCAGCATAAGGAGTTGACTTACGTGAACCACGGAAGCCTGAACCACCGGCGGTAGCCCATGAAAGAGCATTACCCTGACGGTCAGAAATGGTTACGATGGTGTTGTTGAAAGATGCGTGGATGTGTGCTACACCGTCAGCAATCTGTTTCTTTGAACGCTTGCCGCCACGTGAACGTGGAGCAGATGCGGTCTTGGTTGCAGTAGCAGTTGTTGCAGCAGGTGCTGGTGCTGCTACTGGTGCAGGAGCTGCAACTGGTGCAGTCTCTTTTGCAGTAATTTCTTCAGCCATTTATGCCTCCTTACTTCTTAATGCTCTTACGTGGTCCCTTACGGGTACGTGCATTAGTCTTAGTACGCTGGCCGCGAACTGGAAGTCCACGACGGTGACGTAAACCACGGTATGCACCAAGGTCCATGAGGCGCTTGATGTTCAAAGTTACTTCACGACGTAAGTCACCTTCTACAGTATATTTGGCAACTTCCTGACGAATCTTGTCGATTGTCTCCTCGTTCAGATCCTTGAACTTGGCAAATGGTTCAACCCCAGTAGCTGCGAGAATGTCGCGAGCGCGGGTAGGGCCGATGCCATAGATTGATTGCAGAGCAACCAGGGCGATCTTTTGATCAGGCACATTAATGCCAGCAATACGGGCCACTATTGATCTCCTAAAAAGGTCAGTTTAACATTTGGCTGTCGCAAAGCCCGTTAGGATACGCGACAACCCTCTAGTGCCATAAGGCAGCATCTAAAAATTTTTGGATATAGATGCGAATCACTGATTATAACATTATTCTTGTAAAGATCAAGATTACAAATATAAATAATTTTTTTATAAATATTTTTAATATGGCGAAATTATAAGAATGTGTCACATCACATTTAATTTCAGCCGATTATTAA
>Reba_p2__coassemble_1008_pt1 | contig 16825 bp, 18 predicted proteins | sample Reba_p2__metabat2_low_PE_042 | metagenome-assembled genome bin Reba_p2 | reverse complement strand
CTTATATTTAATAATAGAACTTTTAACGAAAAATAACAGATATATAACTAATCTTTTAAGTCAAAATTTGACAAAGTTAACAATACCTATTATTTATCATATTGTTTTTGTGTGTTTTTTACTTAATTTACATGGTTTTAGCGTAATTTACAGAAAAAAAGGGATCTTATTGTGTTCTAAGATCCCATTATCAAGGTTTTGATTGTTATCAGACTTTATAGTCTGCAGCCATTTCAAAGACTCTGGTAATCTGCTTTTTATCAAGCACCATGAAATGACCTTCAGTATGATTATCCTGACCTATGTTGTCAACCAGGGTAGGGATATCCTCTTTTCTGGCGCCAAGCTGCTCAAAGTTGAGCGGCAGTCCGGCCTCGCCCCAGAGTCTGCGCAGAGCCTGTATACCCTCGTGAGCTGTGGTTTTAGGATCTTCATAATTCATTTGGCAGCCAAAGACATTGACAGCAAAGCGGGCAAAGCGCATGACATTATGGGGCATGACATATTCCATCCAGGCAGGTGTAATTACAGCAAGACCTGCACCATGGGCACAGTCATACAAAGCTGAAAGCTCATGTTCAAGGTGGTGACTGGCCCAATCCTGCTCACGGTCAACACCGCACATATTGTTGTGAGCTAGAGTTCCGGCCCACATAATATTGGCTCTTGCCTCATAATCATGAGGATCTTTTATAACACGAGGAAGCATAACCTTCATGGTGCGCAGTACAGCCTCACACAGCTCATCTGTCAAAAGTACATCCTGTGTATTGGTAAAGTAGCGCTCCATGACATGGCACATGATATCGCAGGCACCACATGCTGTCTGAAAGGCAGGCAGGGTCATAGTCAGCTCTGGATTCATGATGGCAAATTTAGGTACATTAAGCTGGGTGTTAAGACCTTTTTTCTTAAGCACACCATTTTCATAATGTGAAATAACAGCACTGGTTGACCCTTCAGAGCCTGCAGCTGCAATAGTCAGCACTGAGCCTACAGGCAGAGATTGTGTAGGTACTGCAATCTTGGCAAAAAGATCCCAGAAATCGCCATCATAATGTACACCAAGCGCAATGGCCTTGGCACTGTCAATCACACTGCCTCCGCCCACTGCTAAAATCATATCCACATTTTCTCTGCGGCACAGTTCAATACCTTCATATACCAGGGTATCCATAGGATTTGGCTGTACACCGCCAAGCTTGATGACTTTGATGCCAGAGTGCTCAAGTGAGGCTGTTACTCTGTCAATAAGACCTGATTTTATAGCGCTTGAAGAGCCATAATGGACAAGAACTCTGCTGCCGCCGTATTTTTTACAGATCTCGCCTGCACTGTTTTCCTGTTCTTTTCCAAAATAAAAATCTGTAGGTCTGTGAAAATTAAAATTAAGCATTGCTATACCTTTAGATAAATTAGACTGTATGCCAGATAGAGACTATCACAGATAATTAAAATCAAAGTCTGTGCTGTATTTTTTAAATATAACACTCAACATAGTTAAAATCAGTACAGCATGGCACAAAAAGCAAAGTTTTTAGTGCAGATGTATGGGTATTTTCTAAGCTTTATACCATGCACAGATGAGATATTTATATGCAGGTGTGACAGGTTTTATATTGATTTATAAGGCAGGGATGGTCCCTGCCTGTTGCATTGTATCTTATCAAAAAGTCAGTCTTTAGGCGCAGATACGGGAGATGAGAGTTTTGAAAATATCAAAGCCATGCTCTACATCATCAAGAGGAATGTCCTCATTATCCTGATGGGCAGATGGTGAGGAGCTTGGACCTAAAATAGCAGTAGGGGCTATCTTGCTTAAAAAGCCGGCCTCTGCACAGCCATTGGTGCAAAATGACTCTTTATCTGTAATCTCTTCAAGCATAGAGATAAGATGCTTATCATCAAGAATAAAGGCATCGATATTATCAAAAGTCTTTTCAAGGCTGTAGACATTGTTATACCTTGAGTTTAATTTATCCACAATATCACTCAGATCATCATAGGCCTGTGAGCATGAGTATGAAGGCAGAGCTCTGACATCAAAGAGCATGGTAACCTTAGGACAGATAATATTAAAGCTCTCACCGCCATGTACTGCACCAAAGCTTATAGTAGGGCGCTCTACAGGAAATCTTTTATCAGCAAAGGCCTTTATACTTTCTTTGAGTTTGTTTACCTCCTCAATAAAAGGCGCAATAAAATCTATGGCATCAAGACCTTTATCCGGTGTAGATGAGTGACAGGCTTTTCCTGTTATAGTCAGTCTGTATCCTGTACACCCTTTATGGCCAATACATGGTCTGTTGCCAGATGGTTCTGTAACCACGATAAAATCTGGCTGGTGTTCATAGTTGTCAAGGTAGTGGCGGGCGCCTGACATTGATGACTCCTCATCACATGTAAAAAGCGCTGTCAGAGGTTTTTTAAAATCACTGTTGTAGCAGTATTTGCTAAGCAGCATGATAAGAGCAACTGAGCCTTTCATATCAGTAACACCAAGACCGTAGGCTTTGTTATTTTCAACTTTTAGTTTAAAAGGATCTGAGTGCCATTTATCAGCTCTGTAGGACACTGTATCTGTGTGTCCTGTCAAAAGCAGACCTCCTTTTGTCAGTGATGAGGCAACAAACAGATTGTATCTTTTGTCATCAATGGTGTAGATTCTGGTGTAAAAGCCAAGTTTTTTATAAAAATCTTCAATATACTCGATAATGGCTCTGTTGCTCTGCTGCAATCTTTCATCAACAGAACTTATGGTGTTAAAGGCCACCAGATCTGAAAGTATCTGAATATATTCTTCTTTAAGGTTTAAAAAGCTCATATGTTATCTCCTTTTCCATGCTGTAAAGTTGATTAGTATTTAAATACGGCTATGGTTGCGCCTTTATATTTCTGATTTATGATCTCAGCTGTCTTTTTTGTGGCATAGGCTTTAATCACTTTCTTATATTCCTCGCGATCGGCATCCTCTTCACGAGCTGCAATTACATTGATAAAAGGATTGTCAGGGCTGATGTTGCCAAGATTTTCGCTAAAGATGGCATCTTTTTCTATGGTCAGATTATGATCAGAGGCAAAGTTGGCATTGACTATACCTGCAGCCACATCAGGTAAAATTCCAGGTACATTACCAGCATCAAGCTCATAAATTTTAAGATTCTTTGGATTTTCGATAATATCGCCTACCTCAGGTACATAGCCTTTGGCCGGATCTAATTTGATAAGACCTGCACTTTCTAAAACCTTAAGGGCGCGGCCGCCGTTGGTTACATCATTTGGTATGGCAATGGTGTCGCCGTCTTTTATTTCATCAATACTTTTGATTTTGACTGAATACAGAGGTAAAAGTGATATGGTTGTGTTCTGAATGGCTTTGATCTTATAGCCTCTGCTTTTAATTTCATTTTCAAGGAAGGCCTTGTGCTGGAAGGAATTTAAATCAATTTCACCTTCATTTAAAGCGGCATTTGGCAGTGTATAGTCGCCAAAGCGTACAAGGGTAAGTTTAATACCCTGACCTTCAAGCTCTTTGGCAACCGACTCCCACTCTTCATTGTGTTCGCCTACAAGTCCAACTTTGATTTCTTTAAGATCTGATCCTGGATTTGAAGCAGTTACAGTGGCTTTTTCTTCATCTGAGCAGGCACTTAAGGTAAAGGCGGCAACACAGGCACAGACAGTAGCGACAAAGGTTCTGGTAAATTTCATAATAATGTCCTCTTTATTGTTTTGAAGGCTGCCTCCTTTTATTTCAGATAAAAAAAGGAGACTTTGTAGCCTCCTTGAACTTTATTTACAAACTATATATTTTCTATGAAGTCAAAAAGGCACTGCTCACGTACATCATCATGCACATGCCCATCATCATAAAGAATGCAAAAGAGAGCTGATCTTTAAGATCACTCTTTGCATATGTCTTTGCGCTGATGGTTGCCTTGTTCATAAAAAATCTCCTAAATGATATGAATCAATATTAAATAAAAAACTTCTGAAAATAAAGGGGTGCTCTGTTTTAGACAGCTGTGCATTAATTTGATGCGCTGTGAGGGTGCAGGTGATGTCATCTCACCTGCACAGTCTAGATAAGACGCTTTCTCTGACTTGATGAGGCAATGCCTAAAGATTCACGGTATTTGGCAATAGTACGGCGTGCAACATTGATACCGCGGCTTTGCAGCTCATCGGCAATCTTGTTGTCAGACAGTGGTTTACGGGGGTTTTCCTTAGATACAAGATCTTTAATTAAAGCGCGTATGGCTGTAGATGAGGTGGCCTCACCATCATCTGTGCTGACATGGCTTGAGAAAAAATACTTAAGCTCAAAGGTGCCACGAGGGGTATGAATATACTTTTCTGTGGTAATACGCGAGATTGTTGATTCGTGCATTTCAATCTGCTGTGCCACATCAGAGAGCACCATAGGCTTCATGGCACTCTCGCCTTTTTGTAAAAATTCACCTTGATGGTCAATAATACTCTGAGCTACTTTGAGCAATGTGTCATTGCGCTTGTATATACTCTGTAAAAACCAGTTGGCCTCCTGCAGGTTGGATTTGAAATACTGCACCTCATCTGCGCTTTTAGCATGGACCATTAAAGATTTATATTGCTCATTGAGTCTGACGCGCGGTATGGCATTTGGATTTAATTCAACTCCAAAGCTGCCATCTTCTTTCTTGACCACTATGACATCAGGTATGACAAAGTCTGATTTGGTATATACAGTTGAGACCTCTGGTCTTGGTTTTAACTTGGTGATAAGACCAATAGCCTCTTTTAGGGTGCTTTCCTTTATAGACAGCTTATGACAGAGTGTTCTAAAGTCACGGTTGGTAAGCTGTGGCAGAAAATCATCAATAATACGTATGGCTATATTTCTAAAAGGAGTATGGGCATCAAGCTCGCGCAGCTGTATGAGTAAAAACTCCTGAACAGAACGTGAGCCTACACCTACAGGATCATAGTGCTGTATAACTTTGAGGACAGCTAAGACCTCATCTTCATCTACATCTGTATAGATGGATGAGACAGTCTGCACAATATCCTCTATTGAAATTTTAAGATAGCCTGACTCATCAATGCCATCTAATATGGCAAGGGCAATGGCCCTATCAGAATCTCCAAGCGGTGAGCAGTCAAGCTGCAGCTTTAGGTGATCATAAAGGCTCTCTGTGGTCTGTCCTTCAAAGACATCATCATCGGCGCTAAAGGCTTTCTGATGGCTTGAGCTTTGTGTATAGTTGTCAGAGATCTTATCCTCAGATGAAGGGACACTTTGTGTCAGCTCCGAGCTTGGTGAAGATACACTACTGTCTCCTGCTTCATTGAAGATGGATACCATATCCTCAGTGTGCTGACCATCATCATTGAGATTGATTTCACTTGAGAGTGAAATGTCGGCGGCATTTATGGAAGAGTCATTGTCAAACACATCAAAATCGGCACTTTGCTGCTGCTCTATCTCTACCATTTCCTCAAGAGACTGCATATTTGGATTATCAAGACTTTCATCCATCTCAAGAAAAGGGTTTAAATCGAGAGTTTGCTGAATCTCCTGACGCAGCTCAAGTGTTGAGAGTTGCAGCATTTTGATGGCCTGCTGCAGCTGCGGGGTCAGAGCTAGCGTCTGTGTCTGCGCCTGACGCAGTTGAAGTGTGTTTTTAATACCAGCCATATGTGTGTTCCATATCTACAGTGAGAAGTTGTCTCCAAGATAGGAGGCCTGTACATTCTTGTCAGCTAAAACCTCCTGAGCAGTGCCTTTGGCAATGATGGTACCTTCATTAACAATATAGGCAGTCTGGCAGACATCTAAAGTCTCTCTTACATTATGATCTGTGATAAGTACACCGATACCGCGTTTGCACAGTTTACGTATAATCTCTTTGATTTCAGCTACAGAAATAGGATCAACACCAGCAAAAGGCTCATCAAGCAGGATAAATTTAGGATTGGCAGCCAGGGCTCTTGCTATTTCAACACGGCGTCTTTCACCGCCAGAGAGAGCCATACCTAGGGATTTTCTGATCTTGGTAATAGAAAATTCCTCTAAAAGCTCATCGACACGCTGCTGTCTTTCAGCCTTAGTCATGTCAGGTACTAGCTCGGTTACACCCATGATGTTCTGTTCAACTGTAAGCTTTCTGAAAATTGAATTTTCCTGAGGCAGGTAGCCAAGACCATGTCTGGCACGCTCATGCATTGGGCTGTGGGTAATATCCACACCGTTTAAAAGTACAGAACCATGCTCTGGTGTAATAATGCCTACAATCATATAAAAGGATGTGGTTTTGCCGGCACCATTGGGACCTAGCAGACCTACAACACTTCCTGAGTGCACCTTAAGAGACACATCACGTACCACGGTGCGCTTTTTATATGATTTTTTAAGATTTATAGCCTCGAGCTCTATCATTTAATACCTTTTCTATTTCTGCTTTTGTAGTTCTGAAGGAATAAATGTGGATGACACTCTTCCTCCCTGGGCTTTTTGATTGTTGGCGCGCATTTTCTGAGTCTTTATATTATATTCAATGCGCTCTCCCTCCATACGTGACTCTCCTTGCCAGATGGAGGCTTTGCCTGAGAGTACTACTAAAGACTCCTGCGGCATATATGACAAAGTGGCAGACTTGGTGTTAATTGGTTTGCCGTTATCAAGCTGTTGCTTGAAGGTTACAGGTGAGCCATAGGCAATGATAGACTTGAGATCACCGCTTTGTGAGCGAGTCACCTCAATCTTGTCAGCTACAATTTCCATTGTGCCCTGAGTTGCCTTTACATCACCCTGAAAGATGATTTTATTATTGTTAAGATCAGCAAGCTGTTCTTTTGACACCACATTTATGGGCTGAGAGTAGTCACTCTGCAGTGCAAATGCAGGTGATATGCCCATAAGAGCAACTAAAAGAGCAGTTTTAATTATTGAAGTATGTTGCATGCGGTGCCTCTGTAATCCTAAACTGTTTTTTATTGAGATCTATTTTAAAATCCGATCCTATATTTTTAAATTTTGGCCCTATTATTTCTATAAAATCACGTGAGCTTATAATGCCTTTCATAAGATCATAGCGCATATTTTCAGCTCTTATACTGCTTATAAAGGCATCTTTGAATTTTGGCACAACCAGGATATTACCCTTGAGCGTTGCAAAGTTGTGCAGTTTTATAGTGCCCTCATCAGCTATAAGTTCATAGGTTCTGTACCTGTCATTTTCAAGTTTTTCATAATAGGTAATCTGAGGTTTTCTGATATTGGCAACCTCATCTTTTTTATAAAAGACAATATGTGAGGTGTTAAATTCATACTGAATATCACCTTGCTCGCTATAGGAACGCCCCTGAAATCCACTTGATTCAAAGGCAGGGAGATTGGCTACCATATCATCTTTGTTTATGTCTGTAAGGGTGGTAAAGCGATATAGTACTATGGATACTATCACCAGTATAAAAGACATGATTATAGACTTTATAGTAGTACTCATCTTGTAACTTACCTATTTAAAAAAGTAAAACCGTCAAAATCAAGTACACCTTTTGACATAAGCAGTAAATCGCAGATCTGCCTTGCAGCACCATGGCCGCCGTCAAAATCGCTTATTATATTTACATGATTTAAAACAGCAGGGTGGGCATCTGCAGGGCATGCAGACAGACCTGCCATAGCCATCATAGGCATATCGTTTATATCATCTCCAAAGGCCAAGACCTCATTTAAAGAAATTTTAAGCTCTTTGCAGATATTGCCAAGGACTACAGCCTTATCCTTTACACCCTCGTAAAGATGGGTAATCTTAAGCTCATTAGCTCTGCGTTTTACCATCTGAGAGCTACGTCCTGTGACAATGCAGACTTTAATATCTGTGTTATGGGTTATAGAGGCAATGCCCATACCGTCTTTTATGCCGAATTTTTTAAATTCATCACCCTGACTGCTAAAATAGATTCCGCCGTCAGTAATAGATCCGTCAACATCAAAGACAACACATTTTATTGTTCTTAGGGAATCCATTAAAGATAATGGATATGTGCCATAACAAGTTGTAACAGACATTAGATTATACCCGCCTGAAGAAGATCATGCATATTAAATGCGCCAATTGGTTTTTTGCTGTTATCTAGAACCAGCATAGCCATAATTTTTTTATTCTGCATCTGAGTAAGGGCATCTGCTGCCAGTGTCTGTTCTTGCACTGATGCAAAAGAATTGGTCATGACAGTGTCTATACTGTCTTTTATAGAAATGTTTTTCTCAAGTGTACGTCTTACATCACCGTCGGTATAGACGCCTAGGGCATAACCATGCTCATCTATGACACATACCATGCCAAGACGCTTTTGTGTCATTTCAATAAGTGTATCCTGAATAGAGGTACCGCTTTTTATAACAGGCAGATCTCTACCTTTGTGCATAATGTCGCCGCAGCGTACTAAAAGCTTGCGGCCAAGAGCGCCTCCTGGATGATACAGGGCAAAATCTCTTTCGGTAAAGCCTCTGGCTTCAATAAGAGCTACAGCAAGAGCATCGCCTATGGCAAGTTCTGCTGTGGAGCTTGAGGTGGGAGCTAAATTCAAAGGGCAGGCTTCTTTTTCAACATGGGCAGACAGGCACACATCTGAGGCCTGAGCAAGGCTTGATTTTACATTGCCGGTTATGGCTATAAGAGGTATCTGACGTCTTTTGAGTATAGGTATCATGATTTTAAGATAGAGCCTTCGCCTGAGTGTGAGGTGGCAATAACCACATCTTCTGTACCAATCATACCCAGATCACCATGGGCAGCCTCTCCTGCCTGCACAAAAAAAGACTGTGTGCCGGTAGATGCCAGAGTAGATGCAATTTTGGAGGCAATATGACCTGATTTGCCTACACCTGTGAGCACCACCTTGCCTTTGCAGGCTAAAAGTATTTTGCAGGCATTGACAAAATTCTCATCAATACTGTCTTTTAAATTTAAAAGAGCCTGAGCCTCTTCCTGAAGCACTCTGCGTCCTGCCTCTATACATTTTTGCGCCAGCATAAATCTCCCTCAAATCTTTTGGAGTATAAAAGTGTTAAAAAGGATAGCATAGATTTTAAGATTGGATTAATGATAAAAAAGATTTTTTAAAAATTTGCGTGCTTTTTGCATGATTATTTGGTTTTACCTACTAAAATGCAGTTTTATACAGTTGTTTGTCTGCAATTTATTTTTATCTATACTCTTTTATATATAAAATAGGCAGAGCTTTTATATTCTGCAGCTTTATAAAATAACACTGCAAGGCCATTTGTCTGTCAGCAAATACCATAGAGTTTTTAAAAAATATACATTTGACATGCAACTTTATTGCAGGTGCCTGTTATAAGGGTGAAATTAGGCGCTAGAATTGACACAGATAAAGTCAAAGAAAAACATCGCAGGCGTATTGAATCATATATAATTGTACTTTTTTAAATCACTAAGTTTCATGGAAATAGATTAATGGTCGACACTGAAGATCTTGTGGTGATAGATGATCTCTCCTTTCATTATGGAAACAGGACAATTTATGATCATATTTCACTTAAGATAAAGAAAGGTAAGATTACAGCCATACTTGGCCCTTCAGGCACAGGTAAAACCACACTGTTGCGTCTTATCGGAGCTCAGCTGGCCCCAAGTTCTGGCAGCGTGCTTTTTGACAATATAAATATGCATACTCTAAATCGTGCAACTTTATATAAGGTGCGCAAGAGAATGAGCATGCTCTTTCAGAGTGGTGCACTTTTTACAGATATGACTGTTTTTGAAAATGTAGCCTTTCCACTGCGGGAGCATACCAATCTGCCAGAGACTCTTATCCGCGATCTGGTGCTGATGAAACTTGAGGCTGTAGGTTTGCGCGGTGCTAGTGATTTTATGCCGCAGGAGCTATCTGGCGGTATGGCAAGACGTGCTGCTTTAGCCCGCTCCATTGCTCTTGATCCTGATCTTATAATGTACGATGAGCCTTTTGTCGGACAGGATCCTATAACCATGGGCATTCTGGTCAAGCTTATCAAGGATTTAAACAGTTCTCTTGGCATTACTTCACTGATTGTGACCCATGATGTGCAGGAGGTTTTGAGTATTGCCCACTATGTCTATATTCTGGCTGACGGCAAGGTTATAGGACATGGCAGTACGCAGGAGATTAAAAACTCAAAGGACAGTCGAGTCATTCAGTTTATCAATGGTGATTATGACGGTCCTTATGCTTTTAAAATGAAAACGCAGCGTAATCTTATAGAGGAGCTTTAATGTTTGGTTTTATAGGAGCTCTTGGCAGCTACGCTATTGCTAAAATAAACTCACTTGGCAAATCGACCATAATGCTGTTTCATGCACTCGTAGGAGCGCCTGATTTTAAAAAGCACTTTCCACTGCTTGTAAAGCAGATTTATTTTGTAGGAGTGCAATCGGTCATTATTATTCTGGTATCAGGTCTGTTTATAGGCATGGTTTTAGGTTTGCAGGGCTTTAATATTCTAAAGGATTTTATGGCTACAGGCTCATTAGGACCTCTGGTGGCTCTTGCCATTATACGTGAGCTTGGACCTGTGGTTACAGCTTTGCTCTTTGCCGGTCGCGCAGGCTCAGCCCTAACGGCTGAGATCGGTCAGTTAAAGGCCTCAGAGCAGTTATCATCCATGGAGATGATGGCAGTGGATCCTCTGCGCCGAGTTATATCACCACGTTTTTGGGCAGGTGTCATATCCATGCCGATACTCTCAATGCTCTTTTGTCTTGTAGGTATTTACGGAGGCAAACTTGTGGGTGTGGACTGGCTTGGTCTTGATGACGGCATTTACTGGTCTGGCATGCAGGCTGCTGTTGAATTTGTCGATGATATTGGCGGCATGATGATTAAAGCCTTTATCTTTTCAATAGCCTGTGTCTGGATTGCTCTGTTTAACGGTTATAACTGTATTCCATCTTCACAGGGAATATCCAATGCCACCACCTCAACTGTGGTGCAGTCATCCCTTGTGATTTTAGGTCTGGATTTTGTATTAACAGCTTTGATGTTTTAGGATTTGGTATGAAGTTTTCAAAAATAGAATTCGGCGTAGGCCTGTTTATGATACTTGGCATTGTTGCCTCTGTAATCATGGCCCTGAAAGTTGCAGGACTGGTGCTTGACAGCTCCTCTGACACCTATACAGTAAAGGCCAAATTTGAAAATATTGGCTCATTGAAATTAAGAGCACCGGTTAAAATAGGTGGTGTGGTCATTGGCCGTGTCTCTGCCATTACTCTTGATAAAAAAGAGCTTGTTCCTGTAGTTGAGATGTCAATTGAAAGCCGCTTTAATGAGCTTTCTGACGAGTCAAAGGCCTCAATTGTAACTGCAGGTATCATTGGAGAGCAGTACATATCCATAACTCCTGGTTTTTATGATGAAGATCTTGGATCTGAGTATTTAAAGGAAGGAGACTTTATACGCGATACAGGATCTGCTGTAGTTCTTGAAGAGCTTATAGCCAAGTTTTTATACAATTCCTCATCAGAGGATAAATCAGAAGATAAGAGTGAAAAATAAAGGAGCATAGATTATGTTTAAAAAGATTTTAGCCCTGGGAGCCGCACTGGCTCTTGTGTTTGCAGCATCAGCCCATGCTGTGGATATGAAAGATCCATACAAGGTTGTAACTGAAGTTGCAACTTCTACCTTTGACAAGCTCAAAGAGAATAAGGACAAGCTCTCTGATATTGAGTTTAGAAAGACTTTAATACGTGAGGAGCTTCTGCCTTATATTGACTATAAGTATGCTGCCTATAAGGTTATTGGCAATCAGTTAAAGCAGACTGCACCAGAGGACAGAGAGGCCTTTGCCGATGCTTTTGCCGAGTATATTGTAGCAAGCTTTGCCGACGCCCTTGGCAAGTATTCAGATCAGGAACTTGTAGTACCTGAATACAAGAGCGTAGGTGCTGATGAAAAGCTTGTAAATGTAAAGTTTTTAATTCGTGAAAAAGGCAAACAGGATCTGGTTGTTGTCTTCTCCATGCGTAAAAACAACAAGACAGGAGAGTGGCGTGCCTTTGATATGGTAGCTGAGAATATCTCCATGTTAACAGCCAAGCAGTCAGAGCTTGCTCCTTTAATCCGTGACAAAGGTTTAAAAGAGGTTACAGCCATGCTTGAAAAGAATAATGCCAGCGCCGGAACTGTTCCGCTTAAGTAATACGATGTACGATTTTGATTCACTGACTGTCAGCAACGTTCCTGCTCTGTGGGAACGTCGCGATGAGATCTTCAAAGACAGCGTATTTGATATGGGTCAGATGCAATCTGTTGATTCAGCTGGTATTGCCTTTCTTGCGCAGTGGGCTTTATCAAAGCATGATAAAAAACTCAAGTTGCAAAATGTCAGCGACAGTGCTCTGGCTCTGATTAAAACCTTAGGTGTTTCTGATTTGTTTGATGCACAAAAATCAGTTTGAACTCTTTGTCAGAAAGTATACGCTCCTTGCCTCTATAGGCATGGGCGTAATTCTTTATGTAATTTACAGACATTTGAGCTTTTTAAATCCCTACAAGGTGCAGATTAAGGCTCTAGTGCTTGATATTGTGCCTTTTTTAATCTTTGGTATGCTCTATGTTGCCTTTTGCAAAATAGACATCACAAGCATGCGTCTGCGCATGTGGCATCTGATTTTAATCATTGCACAGATTGGTATTCCTTTTATCATTGGCTTTATGCTCTCTAAAGATTATGTATCTGACAGAGAGGTATATGAAGGCCTTATGGTGCTTATTATCTGCCCAACTGCGGCCGCATCTGCCATTATCACTGGCAAGCTTGGTGGCTCTGAGGCATCACTGACAAGCTATACTCTTGTGTCAAATGTAGCTGCTGCCATAACCATACCCTTTATTTTTGCCTATGCAGGAACCAAGGTTACAGCTTCATTTGCAGATCAGATGATACTTATTGCCAATAAGGTTTTTCCGATGATTTTATTGCCTTTGCTGCTGGCTTTTGTATCGCGCTATATATTAAAAGGCATACACAGCTTTTTAATCACAACAGGCAAGGATCTGCCTTTTTATATGTGGGCTTTGACATTAACTATTGTCACAGCTCAGGTAGCCTCAACTCTTGTCAATGCCTCAGTTGATCCTGCCACTATGGCCTATCTTGCATTTATAGGTTTTGTAGCCTGTATAGGGCAGTATGTCTTTGGCAAGTTTGTGGGTAATTTCTATGCACAGCGTGTCAGTGCAGGGCAGGGGCTTGGGCAGAAAAATGTGGTTTTTGCCATCTGGCTTGCAGCTACATATTTTAGTCAGAGTGCTGTAATTGCAGCTGCCTGCTATATGATTTTTCAAAACGGCTTTAATGCTCTGCAGCTTTTTTACAAGGACACCTATGATAAAAAACGCGCTGCAAAAGGCCTTAAGCCTTATCAGGAAATATAAAAAAGGCTCTGTACAGAGCCTTTGTCATTTATTCGCCTTTGCTAAAATCAGGCTCAAGTACTGTAAAATCGCTCTGCCCTACAGGCATAATGCCAAGTAAAATGCTCTCAGCCTGTAAAGGTGCGCTAAGATTGTCCTTAAAATCCTTTACTGATAGTGACACAACTTTAAGATCCTCTTTTTTGTCATCAAAAGAGTCAATTAAAGCCTGTGCAAAGCGTGGGTGGCAGAAGACAGGCATTACAGTGCTTTTAACTCCATCCTCATCCTCACTGTCATCTCCAAGCAAGAACAGATCATCTCCCTGGCAGATAAAGACCACAATCTCATGCTCTTTGAGCTTTTGCAGGAAAAAAGACTCTCTGTACTCGGCATTGAGGGCAGATACAGCCTCAAACTCTTTGTCGGTAATTTCAAACATGTTAATACCCTCTTTGTAAAATTGGTTTTAAAAAAGCACCGGTAAATGATTTTTCACACCTGGCAATCTGCTCTGGTGTGCCAGTGGCAATAATCTCGCCGCCGCCGGAGCCTCCTTCAGGTCCTAAATCTATAATATGATCTGCCATCTTGATAACATCAAGATTGTGCTCAATTACAACTATGGTATTGCCCTCATCACGCAGTCTTATAAGCACTGACACCAGCTGTTTTACATCATGAAAGTGCAGACCTGTGGTAGGCTCATCTAGCACATACAGTGTATTGCCTGTTGAGCGTTTTGACAGCTCCTTTGACAGTTTGATACGCTGCGCCTCTCCTCCTGAAAATGTAGTGGCGGCCTGACCTAGGGTAATGTAGGACAGTCCCACATCCACCAGGGTTTTGAGTTTTTTGGCAATGGATGGAATAGCCTCAAAAAACTCATGGGCCTCTTCAATGGTCATTTCAAGCACATCAGATATGCTCTTACCTTTGTAGGTTATATCAAGAGTTTCTCTGTTATATCTTTTACCCTGGCACTGCTCGCATTTGACATAGATATCTGGCAGAAAGTGCATGGAGATTTTTATGGTGCCGTCACCCTGACAGGCCTCACAGCGTCCACCTTTGACATTAAAGGAAAAGCGTCCTGGACCATAGCCGCGGGCTCTTGCCTCATGGGTGCTGGCAAAAAGCTCACGAATTGACTGAAACAGTCCTACATAGGTTGCAGGATTGGAGCGCGGGGTACGGCCAATAGGACTTTGATCAATACAGATGATTTTATCAAAATGCTCAAGGCCCTCAATTTTCTTGTAAGGGGCCGGATCATCATTGGCTGTAACCTTGTTGAGCTCGCGCTCTGCCACACGTACAAGAGTGTCATTGATTAAAGTTGATTTGCCAGAGCCTGAGACGCCGGTTACAACTACAAGCTGACCGCATGGGATAGTGGCATCAACATTTTTAAGATTGTTGCCGCTGCAGCCTGAAAGCTTAAGGACCTTGCCCTTTTGCATTTTGACTCTGTTTTTAGGTATATCAATGCGCAGCTCTCCTGACAGATATTTTCCTGTCAGCGAGTCTTTGCATTTTATAATTTCAGCTACAGTACCCTGTGCCACCACACTGCCGCCATGCACACCAGCACCAGGACCTATATCAATAATATGATCAGCCTGCCTTATGGCATCTTCATCATGCTCAACCACAATTACAGTATTGCCAAGATCGCGCAGGTGCACCAGGGCATCTAAAAGCTTCTGATTGTCTCTTTGATGCAGACCTATTGACGGCTCATCAAGGGTGTACATGACACCCACAAGACCTGCACCTATCTGTGAGGCAAGACGTATGCGCTGTGCTTCACCGCCTGAAAGTGTTTCAGCAGAGCGTGACAGATTAAGATAGCCAAGACCTACATTTTCAAGAAAGGTTAATCTGTCTTTAATCTCTTTTAGGATACGATCTGCAATCTTATGCTCCTGTGAGCTTAGTTGTATGTTTTCAAAAAACTCTCTGGCCTTGACAATGGACATGGCATTGACAGATGGCAGGGAAGTATTGGCCACAAAGACATGGCAGTACTCATGCTTGAGTCTTGCTCCATGACAGGATGGACACTCTTTTGAGGACATGAGCCTGCTAAGTTCCTCTCTTATGTACTCAGAGTCAGTCTCTACCATACGTCTTTTAAGATTAGGTATGACACCTTCAAAAGGCTGTACACTTTTTCTTGATTTGCTGCCATCTGCTGAGGTGAAGTTTATCTCTATGGCCTCTTTGCCTGTGCCGTATAAAAACAGCTTCTGCTCGCGGGCACTAAGATCGTCAAAAGGTGTGTGCTCATCTATGCCATAGTGGGTGCATACAGCCTTTAGCATACGATAGTAGAAAAATGAGCGCCTGTCCCAGCCGACAATGGCTCCTTCAAAAATGGATTTGCTTTTATCAGGTATAATCTTGTTTATATCAAAGACCATCTGCGCACCAAGACCCTCACACTCAGGGCAGGCTCCATGCGGATTGTTAAAGGAGAAATTGCGCGGCTCAAGTTCGGCTATGGCATAGCCGCACTCAGGGCATGAATAGCGCGATGAAAACAAAAGCTCCTCATCTTCCCCATCAATAGGGGCAAGCACGGCAAGACCGTCTGCAACTTTAAGCGCTGTTTCAAAGGATTCGGCCAGACGCTGTTTTATATCATCCTTGATTTTAAATCTGTCTATTACAACATCAATATTGTGTTTTATATGCAACTGCAGATCAGGAGGATCTGAGAGATCGCAGATTTCATTATCAATTCTGGCTCTTATAAAACCATCGCGGGCCAGCTCTGCTAAAAGCTGTTTGTATTCACCCTTTCGGCCTCTTACCACGGGAGCTAAAATCATATATTTCTCACCAGATGGCTTTTGCATGGTCTGATCTACCATCTGCGATACAGTCTGAGCCTTAAGCTCAACACCATGCTCAGGACATCTTGCTGTACCCACCCTGGCCCAGAGCAGACGCAGATAGTCATGAATTTCTGCAATGGTGCCTACAGTGGAGCGCGGGTTGTGTGATGTTGACTTCTGCTCAATGGAAATGGCAGGAGACAGACCTTCTATGGATTCAACATCAGGTTTGTCCATAAGCTGTAAAAATTGACGGGCATAGGCAGAGAGAGATTCGACATAACGTCTCTGGCCTTCAGCATAGAGGGTATCAAAGGCAAGAGAGGATTTGCCAGATCCTGAAAGGCCGGTTATTACACACAGTTTATCGCGAGGAATGGTGAGATTTACATTCTTGAGATTATGGGTTTTAGCCCCACGGATAATAATATTCTGCATATGTTTTGTGCATTAAATAACAAAAATTATTAGATTGTCTCTTAATTTTTTGGATATATGAAAAAATAGCATGATTTTTAAGTTTTTAGATCTTCAATTAAGAGTGCTTCTGCTATTATAATCATACATATTTT